>LNFM01000697.1_pt1 | contig 95598 bp, 159 predicted proteins | sample 596031 | NCBI WGS metagenome assembly LNFM01 (sample SAMN04254537, study PRJNA301005) | activated carbon metagenome | isolation source: dual media filters at the Ann Arbor, Michigan drinking water treatment plant | place: USA: Ann Arbor
TCTCCGCGCCTTGCTGAGGATGCCTGCCATCTGCTTGGGCAGTCGTTGTCGCTCGTCGTCGTAGATCTGGACCTGAGCCGTTGTCTTGTGGCGGAGGAAGGCTGCGACGGCGCGGACGTTCCCGTTGGTCTCGTTGAGCAGCGTGGTAGCGCTGGTATGGCGGAGACCGTGAGGCGTCACCTTGACGCCTGCATCGGACGCGATCTTCCCGATGATCGTGTTGACCGTGCTCTCATGGAGTGAATGCTCCGGATCTCTTCCGTAGAGCAAGTAGCCTGGCGCCTCGCCTCGAATCGCTATGTAGTTGCGGATCGCTTCGACGCCGTCCTCGCTCAGCGCCTCGAACCACTCCTTGTCGACACGCTTCTTGCCCCGGAACAAGATCCTCCCTCGCTCGAGGTCGACGCCTTCAGGCAGGCGGATCCCGAGACCTTCGAACCGGCGCAGACCTGAGTCGTGCAGGAGGATCAGGATCACGTTGTTGCGGTGGGCCTGGAACAGCCGCTGCGGAGTCCGAGCGGAAGCGATGGCTCGCTTCGATTCCTCGAGGAGCTTCTGGTAGCCCTCCGGTCCACATCCGTCCGTGGACCTGCTCCTGGTCGTGACTAGGGTGTCGAGGCCCTTCAGGTCGAAGGAGCAGAGGCCGAAGACTCCGGCAAGATCGGTCACGGCTCGCAGCGCAGCGATCCGATGGTTGATGGTCTGGCCGGCGTACTTGAACCCGGTCACCCCGACCCGCAGATCATCGACGTACTCGAGCGCCGAGGCCAAGGCCTCGAGGCCATCGAGCTTGTAGAACTCCTGCAGCGTCTCCGAGACGAAGGCGTCCTTGTCGTCGTTGGTCAGGAGCGCTGGCGCTTCGACGTCGGAGAAGGCACATGTCTCGCGGTCAGGGTCCCAGAGTCGCCACAGGCCGAAGTGAACGAGGTCGGCGCGGTAGTTGCGGACCGAGCTGTCGGACCGCTTGGCGAAGAAGGCCGAGAGCAGGGTGCTCCTCCGGCTCGAGCTCCGTCCGCGGCGAGCAAGGCCGGTTTCGGTCCTCGGTTGAGCCGCAAGGGCGACAGGAGGTGTCTTCGCCGACGAAGCCTTCGCGGCGGCGGGGACTGCCGATGCTCGACTCGTCTTCCGGGACTTCTGGCTCTCGTCCGCCTTGGCCTGCTTCTCCAGGTCGTCCCGTGCCGCCTGCAAGATCTGGAGCGCCTTGCCATCGAAGATGGCCTCACGGCAGTCCTCTTCATCGCACCACCAGGCCAGGACCGAGACCGTCTTCGTTCGACCCTTCCACCCCTCCGTGAAAGGCCTGGTCTCCCACTCCATCGCCGCGCCGCAGGTCGGGCATGGCTGCTTCCGGGTCTTCTTCTTGACCTTGGGGCTGAAGCTCGAACCTCCCCCTCGGCGAGGTCGACCCGGGGACTTCCCCGACGAAGGGTTTGCTGCAGGGCGGGACGGGGCGGCCCGTGAGGAGGAGGAGCGGGACGCCGGCCTCGAGCCAGCTGCAGGGCGCTTCGAGGGCTTCTTCGGGTTGGGCTTGACCACGGATCCTCGTCCTAGCACGATACATCGCGCATTGCCTCGCCTCTAGGAGTCAAATCCATGTGAGAAAAGGCGTTATTTGGCCCGTTTCCTTTAATCCGCATTAGAGCTATTAGAGCCCGATGGGAAGCAAGAAGGACCTCGAGTCCACCTTCAAGGGCACCGCGCCGGCACGGGAGCCCAGCTCGGCCGCGACGGGGTCCGTTGCGCAGAGGATCACCGTGGTGGAGCAGAGGATCGGCGCCCTGGAGGCCAGGTTCGCCCTGGTCGAGGGCGAGTTGCGAGCCCGCAAGATGCTGCCGCCGATCGCCTCCCCTGGTCGCAGCCAGACCCGACCCAAGCTCAGCCCGGAAGCGAGGCGGGCTGGCCAAGTCGCCAGGGCTGAGCACGCCAGGCTGATGAGAGCGGCGATGAGGTCGTCTCGAAAGGCCGGCAAGGGGCGTGGGCGATGAAGCGATGCGAACGTGCTGGATGCAGATCCGTAGAGGACGCCAGCGTTGGCCTGATGGACTACTGCGCCGTCTGCAGCAAGAATCTGTGTGACGCGCACATGGCCAAGGGGTGTTGCAAGAACACCCCTGCTCGAAGTGGCATGGTCGACGATCACTCCGACGAGGATGGTCACGCGGACCAGGCCGACCCTTCCGACGCTCCGTGGCCTGTCGCGATCGCGATCGGCCTGGCCCTCAACATCGGCTGGGCGAAGTGGGCGAGTGGGCGGATGCCCGGACAGTGCCCGGTCTGCAAAAGTGGCGGTCTCGGAGACTGGGTCTACGACGTCTCCGTCTCCGTCTCCGTCTGCTGCTACTGCGGAGCGCCGATCTCTCCTGTGCCCGCTCCTTGGGATGCCGACGCCTATGCGGCCGACTGCGCGCTCTGGGATGAGGAGCCGGAGCGGATGCCGTCGGTGTCACGCGACCCGGAGCTCGGGATGTCGCTGCAGTACGGCGAGCCAGGAGACGGGATCTGGTGGAAGATCAACGTCGGACGCAGCCTCGTCACCAACATCTCGATCTATGCCTTGAAGGCGCGCGCGACGTACACGAAGGGATCGCAATCCTTTCAGGATGGGTGGTACTTCGAGGGCAGCAGCATCGACGACGTGGCCACCTTGACTCGAATCGCCAAGGCGGCCATGGGAGCGACCGTTCCATGAGCAACGTCTCCACGCTCGAAGAGAGATGGAAAGATCTGACGCCGTCGCAGCAGAGGCTGCTGGTGTCCGAGCTTCATCTGGACGGGAAAGCCCTTTTCGGCGGAAGAGGGAGTGGAAACTCGTACAGAGTCCTGAGGCGCAAGGGCATCGTCTACAGAGAGTGGTCTGATGCCCTCGCAGCTCCGGCGCTCTGGCACAAGCTCACGAAGGAGGGGAAGAAGCTTCGTTCGTACGGGATGAAGCTTCGCGCTGAGAAGGAACGGAAGTTCCGACAGCTGCAGAAGACCGCCGAGAAAGAACGAGAAGTCCGACAGCTGCAGGAGAAGGCCAAGAGGGGGAAACAGACGATGAGCACGACCCACGATGACATGACCCCGAAGCAGCTCGAGCTCGAGGCGAGACGGATCCTTCCGACGATCACGAAGGGCCAGCGACGATTCCTTGCCGGAGATCCTCCGTTTCGGATCGAGGGTCCAGGAGGGGCTCGCATCGCGAACCGTCTCCGTGTCATGCGGATTGGTGGACACGGCATGGCGCAAGACGGATGCCCGACCCTGATCCTGTCACCCTTCGGTCGTCTTCTCCGCGAGATGATCAAGGTCCAGATGGGGTTGAAGGGTAAGGCTCGATGAGTGACAAGGACACCTTTCAATGGGTCATGAACGGCCCTCGAGGACCGATCTTTACGAGTGCGTACGATGCCGAGGTAGCTCGTTCGTTCATATCCGGTCTCCTGCGAGCGTTCGAGTCGTCTCGTCAGAACGCAAGCTTCGCGAAGTTCCTTCGACGGGAACTCTTGGGCGAAACGCAGGAGTTTCTCGCGATGACGATCGCTACAGGACGTGCCCATCAAGCGGAGTCCGGAAGTCCATCCCAGGACTACGCGGAGCACGTTGCGACCATCGCCGGCGACGTGCTCGCTTCGAAAGAAATCACGAACATGATGGAGGCCTTCAAGGACGACATGGCGGCGATGGAGATCGCGTCGAGGATCGCAACTCTGAAGCGTATCGTCGAGCGTTGCCGAACTCTATCCAACGAGGTCGGTCCGAACAAGTCGTCCGCGCTGGGACTCCTGGCCAAGGAACTCGAGGACGAAATCTCCTCGGGAGAGTCGACGGACACCCATGCCAACTGAAATCGAGGCCATGGAGGTCAGGGCTCATGGTCTCCACTACGAGATCGCTCGTCTCGATGGCGAACTTCGATTCAGGCACCGTCAGGTTGCTGAGGTGTACGAGAAGCGTGCCATCTCCATGATGTCGGTCTTGTGCTTCTCATGGCCAGACGTCTTCGCCGCTGTGACTCACTACACAGAAGCGTATGAGGAGAAGAAGTCGATGGACATGATCGATCGCGCTCGTGATTTCGTCGGCAGCGACCACTTCACGAGGACTCTCGTGTATCCAGACGACGAGATCCATGGTCTGCGAATCAGATTGGATGAGATCCAGCACTGGGTGCTGCACCGTATCCGTATCCGATCGTCGTCGTCTTCGGTGGCCGGAAACGACCCGAGGCGTGTAGCGACGGGTCTCGCGATGGCGTGGTCCAAAGTCCGAACGTCACTCGTCGATCACGATGTCAAGAAGCTCGATCTTGACGCCATCGACGAGATACTTCGAAGCAACGCGATCGCCCTCGGACTACCCGTGTCCAAGATCGACGCAGCGCGCGAGGATCGACGCTTGCTTCGGACGAACCATAGGATCCTCCGCAGCTGCGTCTACACAGAGGACTCTGCTACGTTCGTTGTCGTGTTCGAAAACGGAGCACTCGCGAAGCTTCCCGTCTCAATGATCGATCTTCCTAACGGAGCGAACGTCGTCGCTTGGAGAATCGACGACTTCCGACGAGGCGTCATCGTCGATTTTGAAGTCGAAGGGAAGGTGTCGTCGACATCGTTCTCCGCAGACCTCGCCCTGTACGAGTCCAACCCTGAGTACCGTGCACACGAGCAAGCTCAGGCGCGGATCAGAACTTCTGGTCAACCTGACGCATCGAAGCTGTTCGCGTCGAGGGTCAGAGAGGCTCGAGAGGCTCTCGGGTGGACCGCTGCTGAGCTCGGTCGTCAGACAGGCATCGCACCTTCGAACATCCACCGCATCGAGACCGGGAAGCACTCTCCATCGCAGAAGCTCGTGTTCCTCATGGCCGAAACCCTGAGACGTCCGATCTCATGGTTCTACGACGAGGAGGAGATGCGATGAACATCCACTATCCGATCTGCTCCAAGTGCAGTTCTGCCATGAAGTACGGCGTGACTCATGACGTCATCTTGGCGAACGATGCTGATCCGATCGAGGCGTGGTGGTGCGAAAAATGCGGCGTAGGATTTTCCCACGGGGTAAGCTTTTCCGTTCGTGAAGCCTCGGACAGATCGTACCGATCGTTCCAACCAGCCAACCTGAACTTGATCTCCGACGAGATCAACCTGGTGACTGCTGAGTCGCGCAGGCAGAGTTTGTATCGAGCGAAGTTCCTCGCTGCTGACGCTGCATGGATGGCGATAGCGTTAATCTTTTGGCTATCTATGGGAACGATGATCGTCGATGGGATCGACATCGGAAGAGGAATCCTTGGCTCGATTCTGTTCGCAATCGCAACGTTCAAGGCGACGATAGCGATCTTCGAGTACCTCAGCATCTTCAGGCGTCGGAAGAACTAAGGTCCGATGCATCCTCTGTGGACCAGCCTAACGAAGGAAGCCATCACCATGAAACCAGACAACCTGAAGGACAAGATCTTCGTCGCGGCTCAGATCGCCCAAGCTCAGGGAGAAGCGTGGGCGGAATGGATCCTTCGAACCTACTCCTGCGACATGGACTGTGGCGACCCGGACAACGACACGACCGAGATGATCGGCGGGCACTGGCGAGACTGCAACGTCAACTACCAACCCAAAGGAGGTCTATCTGAACTCCACGATCGGTGGGTCTCCGAAGGTGGTGATCCGGGTCGTGGTCCTTCGCTCTCGTCGAAGAGCGATCATGTCGAGTGGAGCATCGACTTCGGGAGTCTCGATTTCGAAGTCGGGAACCCTCTTTTTTGCGTCAGCATAAGAGTCGGATCATGCCTCATGTCGCGATGGTCCTCGTGGGATCCGGAGATGTGGTCCACCACGTCATTGGCGTCCTCGATCAAGCGTTCTGATCAGAAGGAAGCGATCCGTCTAAGTGAAGCTGCGGAGCGAACCACGACGGGTACCTGTGCGGTCGGCCACGATCCTGCTTCAGGATGGATCTCGTCCGCTATGCGTCGGCTCGGATCTCTTCGCTACGACATGATCGTCGCGACGGGGATCGTTCGTTCTCGTGGCGTCCATGGGGCGCAGGAGCTCGAAGCTGCCGATGCTGTCGATCGGTGGGCCAAGGTGATTCTTACCATCGGTCAGAATCTCGAGAAGTCCCTCCAGAGGGTCTTCCTGCTCGAGTCGACGATGACCAAGATCAGCGAGATCCGCGACATCATCGTCGGTAGCCAGTCCTTCAACTGGTCGGAGCACGCCTACCCTCTCGTGGACGCGCTGAAATCAGCTGGGTACCCAGGGGTTGGGTACAAGATCGCCCGAGAGAACCTCGGGACGCTCCTGGATCGGATCGCGAAGCTGGAAACCCAGTGCTCTGTGGATCCTGTCCTCGAGGCGCTTCACATCAGGAGAGATCGGATCGTCGATCGGATCATTCATCGGTTCATGGAGGACAAGCCCGACGACGCAGACGTTCGAGAGCTCAAGCTGAAGAGTCTCGAGATTCATGACCTGATCCGTGCTCGGAATCCCGACGAAGACGACAAGAAGGTCAAGGAGTCGGGTCGTGACGAGGAGTAGTTTCATCGACTGGTCAGTCGTGGACTTCTCCTTGAGCGACGAGGAGAACGCTCGTCTCCTCCAATGCAGTGCGGTGACGGTGAAGAGCGCCCGCCTTCGAAGGCGAAAGCTTCGACCGACGAACTGGAGATCGATACCAAGGATCAGCGTCGACTGGGCAGATCAACCTCTGGGCCTCGAGCCTGATCACGTCATCGCTCGTCGACTCGGCGTGCACCAAGAGACCGTCGAGCGAGCCCGAGACGCTGCATCCATCCCTCCGTGCATCACGATCAGGGTCCCGATCGATCTTCCGATTCACATATGGGAGGCGCTTCGACGCATGCATCCGAACAGCGAGGTTCGAGATGCCGTCCTCCAAGAGATCAGTGATGCCGTTCGAAGATGAGCAACGAAGAAGGAGAACAACCATGGCTGAAGAGAAGAAAGTTCATCCAGTGAAGCCCATCGCACGCATGCTGAAGGGAGGGTTCGCGGGATATGTGTTCCTCGACAAGGACGGCACGTTGAGGTCCGGTTTCGTCGAGGCGGACGCACTGCGCATGATCCTTCAGGCGAAGACTGACGACGGGGAAGATCTGTTCGGCGGCGCGGCGTGGTCCGGCACGGAGGCCAAGGGCGACGTCGACGAGAATGTCGGCAAGCTGCTGACCCACGTCGCTGGCCTCGCGGTCGAGATGCTCACGGAGGAGTAGCCTCGGCGCAGGATTTCGAAGAAGGAGGATCGACATGATCAGAAGAACTGCTGAGCAAGACCAACTGAACGAACTCTTTCACAAGGCTTGGGGGCAGGCCAAGGGAAGCCCCGAGTACGACAAGGAGGTCTGGCGACAGCTCGACATGGTCGTCTCTCCGATCATCGGATCCTCCGCACCCAAGACGGCGCTGGCCATGACCAGGAGCGCCGCAGAGAAGGACCGACTGAACGAACTCTTCCACAAGGCTTGGGGGCAGGCCAAGGGAAGCCCCGAGCACGACAAGGATGTCTGGCGACAACTCTCCAGGATCTTCTCTTCGATCGTCGGAGAGACTGCGCCCGAGACGACGAATGGCGAGCAGCTCGCACTGGAAACTGCCGCGCGCATCGCCCACGCCATAGCACCTGTCAATGGGTGGGCGCAGTGCCCGGCCCGCATTGGCGACCCGTCGATGCGATGCGCGCTGGCGTGGGGGCACGACGATCACGTCGCGAGGAACGCCCGCACTTCATCCTCGACCGACTCATCGATCAGCAGTTGGCACGACTCGCACCCGGACACCGAAACTGGCTACAGCTGGGGCCCCGACGAGAGCCCACCATGTCCGCTCCCCCCGACCCTCGCCGAAGCCCAGGCTGAGTGGCGCAAGTCGCTGTGCGACATGGACTGCCATGACGCGAGCAGGCGCGAGGTTGCAGCGACGCACACGATCAACGGGCACTGGCCCGACTGCAACGCCAACCAAGTCGACCCAGAGCGAGGGCCGGCGCTCTCGGGGCGGTCCGGGAGGGTGGAGTGGGTGGTAGGTGTCGACGGTGGCGTTGCGATTCGCGTCGGGGATTGCAGATTCAACGCGTTCATCGAGAGCACGGGCGAGTGCCGCAACGAGTTGCACGGGGACGGTCCCCTCGCGGACATGCGCGAGTGCCTGCGTCTGGCCGAGGCCGCGGACGGAGGGACGCAATCTCCATCCATCGTCTCGGGTCGGGACGATCTGCTCAAGCGCATCCAGATGTTGGAGCTCGAGCGTGACGGACTCAGCCTGATGGTTCAGGAGCTGGAGTCAGAGCGCGCAGGTGTCGTCGATCGGGTCCGATCCGAAGAGAGGATCCGTACCGCACGTCGATTTGTAGGATGGATGAACAGCCTCTCGGAGGACAGCCGCGAGTGGGTCGAGTTCAACGGTGACTGGCCTCAGTTCATTGGGCACTTCGTCGAAGAGATGATCATCGGTGATAGGCCGTGGCCGGAGGAGCAGCCCGACTACGCACCTGCAACCGTTTCGGATCCGTCGGTCTCCATGAACATCTACAAGATCATCGACGGGGAAGTGACCTACGTCTACGCGCAGAACGAGGACGATGCGAAGAAGATCTACTGCGAGGAGATGCTCGAAGGTCCTCCGCAGTCCGACATGAAGATCGACGAGTTCCCCCGCGACAAGTGGGCGGACTTCGGGATCGTCGACGAGGAAGGAACGCGCACTACGTTCAACGTCGCCGTCGCTGAGTTCGGAAGCGACACCACACCACGCATCCTGTGCTCCACCTGCTTCTCCTGAGGACTACGATGGCCGATCGACCGATCATCATGACAGGACCGATGGTCCGAGCAACGCTGGATCGTCGAAAGACCCAGCTTCGATGCATTGCTGCGATCGACGACAGGAAGGGTCCGAACATCGACCAGAGCCCGTACGGAGTTCCAGGCGATCGGCTCTGGGTGCGCGAGGCGTGGCGAGTCTGTGTTGCGCACTCCCATGGGCCAAGCTCATGCGACTGCGCAGACGTCCTCGTTAGCTACATCGCAGACGGATCGACGAGGTTCGTCGCGGAGGAACTCGTACCTTCGCACTGGGTGATCCCGTCGAAAGGCGATCTCGATCCATGCAAGATGCCGCGCTGGGCTTCTCGGATCACGCTCGTGGTGAAGTCGATCAACATCGAGCAACTGCAGCTGGCCACGAACAAGGATGCGAGAGCGGAAGGGCTCGAGGAATGGGAAGGTGACGAGCCTGGCGACTTCCTCGGATCGCTCCGTGAGATGTGGGACTCGGAGCACGCGAACTGCCCTGGGTGCTTGTGGAACGATGACCCGTGGACATGGGTCGCAACTGTCGATCTCGTCGCTGACCTTCATCCGTGACCAAGGAGTAGAAAAATGGATCCCAACGTCGTCGCCCCTTCCGTTGTCGAACTCGTCGCATGGCTCGGCCAGTCCTGTGGCCTGCCGTGGGCGAAATCCGCCCTGGACCAGAAGATGCTTCGTGATCTTCTCGATTCCGCTGTGTCATCTGGAGACGGAGATGATCAGGAACGTATGGAGCTCGAAGCCTCGGAGCGCTACCCGCACTACGGACCTCGGGATGGGGAGGACGTTGCCGACTGGGCTGACCGGGTCCGCTCGGATCCTCGAATGGTTCTCCCGAGCACGATCCACCAGTGGGTGGAGGAACACGTAGCCTCTGGGGGCGATGCTCGGTCGAGGCCTGTGACGTCGTGGTCATCCATGGACGGACATCGTTCGTGGAGCGTGGACGAGACTCGCCACGTCACCGAAAATGGTCATGGCGATCTCGTTCCCGTCGTCATTACGATCGTCGACGTGTTTGTTGGCAACGCCGCAGCTCGACTCTCCGGCACGAAGTGGTCCATCCGATCGCGTCGAAGCAGGGACGACCCGGACGGAGGGACCAATCCTCGTGACGTGATCGACCTGGGTGAGATCATGGACACCGTGACCCAAGGATGCATCCTGAGGGTGTCGCGATGAACGCAAGATCGGAGCGGGTCGCCGTGGAGCGACCGATCGTCATGTCAGGTCCGATGGTCCGCGCGATCCTCGAGCAGAGGAAGACGCAGGCTCGCTTCGTGATGGAGCATCAGCCCAGGGAGGGGACTGGCCGCATCTTCGTCGAGCACTACGAACCTGCCGTCGTGGACCGCTACGGAGAGATCCAGCCTGGGCCTACCGTCTTCGGTGCCTACGACGAAGACGCAGAGTGGAGCCTGCGGTGCCCATACGGAGAGCCTGGAGACCTGCTGTGGGTCCGAGAGACGTGGCGCCCGTTCTGCAATACGCCGGCCGGCGAGTGCAGCGACGCCTGGACATGGACGGTGAAGTACGCCGCAGGAGGGGACGACTTCACGACGGACGACCTCGGCGACAACGACTGGACCTATCCGAAGCAAGCGGAGCGTGGGTATGTCTCGCCGATCGGCATGCCGAAGTGGGCCTCTCGTATCAAGCTCTTGGTGAAGTCGATCCGCGTCGAACGACTGCAGTCGATCACTGAGGAAGACGCGATCGCGGAAGGGGTGACGCCGTTCGGGGACACGCTTGCGCCGGAGCAACGTCTCAGCAGCCACGACCATCGATCACACGGGACGCACCCGCACACGCTGGCACTCGCATCGCTATGGGATGAGATCAACGCTTCCCGCGAAGGATGCTCGTGGAACGAGAACCCGTCGGTATGGGTCGTGGAGTTCGAGGTAGTCGAGATCCGTAGGGACTGCTGGGATGTCCCGGAAGACGACCGCTGCGACGACGTCACGTACGCGGACGGAGAGGTTCTGCATCTTCTGAGCAGCGTCGAGGAAGGTTCCTGGCTCGAGGAAGAGCAGGTCTGCACCCCTCCGTTCTTCGTCTCCGACCAGATCCTGGTCGAGGACGAGAGCGGAAAAAACCGTCGAGTGTGCCTCAGTCGTGAGGATTTCGAGGCCCTTGTCAGGATCGTCACATCTCATAGGTCGGACCCGTGGTCGAAGGCCCACGATCACCTGCTCTACGAGAAACTCGTCGTCGAAGCAGAGGATTCCCGCGGGGTTCGAACCGCGTCGGCCTCGGATCTCGGCAATGATGTCGTCATGATGTGGACGCTTCAGGCGATCAAGATCCATCCCAAGGGGATCGATATTGACGACGACCACCCACCACAGCTACCGAGGCAGCTACCTGTGCCGTCGTCAAAGTCTTGTCCTTCGTGCGGGTCCGGGATGAAGTACAAGACGAAGGATGACGAGATCAGTCTTCATGGTCTGACTCGTGTGATCCAGACGACTGCGTGGTGGTGCGACGTCTGCGGAGAGGGAGTTCTCGACGGACGAGCCCTTGCGTCTCGAGATCAAGCCTTCGATGAGCTTGCCAAAGACGCGATCTCGATCTACCAGGCTGAGAAGAACGAGGCATCATGACGACAAGTGACGAGAGCGAACACCACCGGTTCAACCCATCGCAAGATCATCTGTCCGAGTGCGATGCGTGCCAGAAGACGCACCTCGAGTTGATGGACAAGCACGTCGGTCCACCCGCGAATAGTGGATCCGCATTCGCCGAGCCAGGCGCAGGATCACCACTCAGATCCGAAAGCCCAGAGGCCGTCGAGGCAGGTAGCCCTCCCGTGCTGACACCTGTCGACAAGATGCGAGCGAAGGGATGGACCGTTGCAGTCCACAACGACTACCGCCTCAACGGACGACACCACACGTTCTGGCTGTTCACCAACGGCGACTACGCCGCCAAGGGTGAGGGAAGCACAGATGACGAGGCGATCGAGAAGGCTTCAGTGGAGGCCGATCGCATCGTGGCAACCCTGACCAGTCCGGAGCCCCCAGAAGGATGGGAATGGGAGGAGGACGGCCTGCTGACCGACCACGTCCGCGAGCTGACGCTTCACGACGCTGACACCCTGCGTGTCGAAACATCCGCCGTCGTCCTCACCATCCCGATCGCCGCGATCGAAGCACTCACGGGGCGTCGCCTCGTCAAGACCGTGTCCCCGAACCAAGACCCGGAGTGAGCACCAAAATGACTGTTCGATTCAAAAAGCTTTCAGACGACGAACTCGAGTCCTTCTGGCGCGGCAACACGTTGTTCCTTCGCGGAGCGATCGAGTCTCGAAATCGTCATCCTCGGAAGCAAGAGGCCCTCGAGGAGTGGAGGAATACCATCGCGTTTCTCGACACGATCCATCCCATGTACAAGAACGTGCTTCTCGCGTCCTTGATCGCTCCGATCGTCGCGATCCTGCGCATCCCTGGTCTCGTGGTGAACGTCCACGGATCTACGACGACCGGAAAGTCGAAGGCTCTTCGCCTCGCCGAGTCTGCGTGGAGAAGGCCTGGGGCGTGGAGTCCGATCGGGAAGTACGCTACGGGTGCAGCCCGAGCTGATGCGATGGAGCAGATCTCCATGACTTCGGTGGGATGCCCGATCATCATCGACAACGGTGACGAGGATTCCGACGAGAGTCAGAACGCCGAAGTCGCGAACGAGGTCTGTCGGGTCGGATCTGTTCTGATCGTCGCATCGGAACGTTCGATGAGGCAGGACGGTTCCCTGGCCCTCTTGAACCATCCCGATCAGGTCCTGTGGAACCCATCCTCCATGATCTCCGATCGGGCGATCCTCGAGCGCATCGACGCGATGATGTTCGTGATGGAGCGGAACTACGGGTTCGTCGGGCCGTCGATCATCCAGTATCTCGTCGACAACATGGACGAGTGGAACACGATCCGGGCTGAATACGAGGCGTTGCCATCGCACGGATCCAAGTCGAGGCACGCCTTCGACGTGGGAGCCAAGGTCGTCAAGCGTATCCTCGGCATCCCTTGGGACGCGTCCGAGTCGTCCATGATCGAAAATACCAAGCTCATCCAGATCCCTCCCGGGTTCGAGCTCGGTCCCGTCGTGGATGGCGTCCAGACCGTAGTGGGCACCGAAGAGCTCGTTCAGATGGCGATGGGGCTTCGTCAGCACTTCGAAGGCCCTCCGATCAGGTACACGCTCGCAGGGGCATGGAAGTGGAGAGAGAGGATGCTCAGCATGCTCGAGGCCAAGACCGTCGACGCAGGAGAAGGATGATGGACGACGAGGACGACACGACTCGGCCCCCGACCCTGAAGGAGGTACTGAAGAGGGTATCGTCGGGGCTTCTCGAGGCGGTAGGCTTGTTCTCGGTCCGGGTCTACGAGGCGTTCGAACCTGTCACGGTCGTGGTTCCCGACCTGTTCGAGGAGCTGTTCGGAAAACCCGACGATGACGATGAACCGATCGTCGCGTCCGAGACCATCGACGATGACGATCTGGACGGAGGAGAACGATGAACGACGGACTGTACCTCGTCAACGCCTACGACGTGTCCTCGCAAAAGGAGGACCTTGCCAAGATGCGTGACGCTCTGATCGAGAACGGGGCCCCTGACGCAGCGGCAGAGACTGCTGATCTGCTCGCGACGATCCGTCAGTTCGAGGTCATCGCAGGCGTGCACATCGATCGCTTGCGAGGCGTGTGGAAGGAGACGGAGATGTGGCGAAGATGCAAATCGAGTCGCGAAGATTTTGAGAAGGCGCTCGCGAAGTACCGACAGGGCATGAAGTGATGGACTCGATGACGACATCAGCAGAGGCAGTCGCGGACATCACCAGCGATCCGCTGATCATCACGTCGAGGATCGCTCATGCATGCGGACTTCTCTGGGCCTCGTGTCCAGGATCGATCCCCTCCTCGATCTGCTCGTGCTCCAAGTACATCGGGCACATCGATCAGCATGTGAGCCACGGGTACTACTGGAACGACGCCGACGGGAGTTGGGTGGTCAAGGCGGGGCCGATGCCGTCGAGCTTCCAGCAGTGGTCCGACGATTACTTCGATCGATGCTCGAGACTGGGCATCGATCCGAAAGGACGAGGTCCGTCGCCGATCTGGTCCGACGGTCGGATCTTCTGGAAGGTCCTGGACCGGACCGCGCTGATCTCCGTGCGCGGTCTTAGGTCCGAGTTCTACATCGGATCGACGGACTTCTGCATCTCCGGAAGCGGAACGATCGAGGACATGAAGGGGCTTTGCCCAAGAAGTCCGCGCTGCCCAAGAACCCCGACGCCTGCCCAAGAAATCAGAACCTAGGGTGTGCGACGGCTCCGCACGGGATCCCATCCCGGCGGAGCCTGAGGCTGCCCGTGTTCAGTCCACAGGCGTGAATCGGAGCTGGACGTCGAAGGTGTAGTTGGCATCGTGGCCGTAGGCGACGAAGCCGTCGTGGAGGTAGTCGATCGGCACGAACGTGCACTCGCCGTCCTCGGCGTAGCAGGCGATGTTCATGGGGTCGTTGGCGCCGAGGCCGTCCTCGTCGGAGAAGACGATCGACAGCACCTCGTTGCTCTGGAATCCGTCATCGATGTCGCTGTTGATCTCCACCTCGGCGCAGTCGTCCCACGCGGTCATGACCGTGTCGTCGTGCGTCTCGGACTTGAAGACCAGATCGCCGCCGTAGAACACCGAGAAGTAGGCGTCGGCGTAGCAGTCGTCGAAGTCCCAGCACGTGGGCGAGTAGTCCGCCCAGAGGCTCACGCAGATCAGGTAGGTCCGACCCCACGGACCGGCGCACTCCAAGTCCGGCGTGCACACCTCGTCGATCTCGCAGTCCGCACCCCAGAGACAGGCGACCGCTCCTCCGCCACATGCCACGCCGTAGTCGTCGCAGCAGTCGTCGGCCGCGAGGCACGACGTGTCGCAGCGGCACAGGCCGTCGTTGGACGAGCCGCCGCAGTTCCCCTCGCACGAACCTTCGCCGTCGCCGGTCTCGCCCGACGTCGGATCGGCGGTCGGGTCGACGGTCGGGTCGGCGGTCGGATCGCTCGGGTCGGCGGTCGGGTCCGGCTTCTCGGTGTCGCCCTCGTCGGCGCCGTCGGATCCGTCGAAGTCGACGCAGAGTTGCGACGCACAGACCAGCTCGCCCATGCACGACCCGCCGGTGTCGCACCGGCAGCCTTCGGTTCCCGCTTCACAGTCGCTGTTCGTGTCGGTCGGCTGCGTCGCGATGCCAGTCATCGTCACCGACGCCACCTGCTGGCCATCGTCATCGCCGCCGCCACACGAGGCCAGCAGCACCATCGTCAAGATCGCGTGCTTCATCCTGAGATCTCCTCCGGTCGCGATGGTAGTGACCTATAGGTCATCGTGCAAGCACGTGGGCCCGCTAGGGTCCGGCGGTGCAGCCGGCCGACTTCCGCCGGATCGTCGAGCAGAACATCCGATCGCGAGCGAAGAAGCGCGGCTTGAGCCTGAACGCGCTCGCGGACCTAGCAGGGATCGCCCGCAGTCCGTTCTTCCGGGCACTGGCCGGTCAGGCGAGCTTCACGATCGACCGGCTGTTCAAGATCGCCGCCGCCCTGGAGTGCCGCGTCGCCGATCTTGTGGCCGAGCCTTGACGCAGCGGCCGGCGACGTCGGCCTGGCGGTTCGCGACGTGCCAGGTGTTCGTCGAGCAGCTCGCCGACCTCGCCGACCCGGTCATGCTGAGGTTCCACGGCGTCGATCCGGTGCGTGACGCTTGAACGCTTGCGCGTGCGTGCAAGCGTCGGCGCTCGCGATCACGCATCGCGTCACGGATCGACCACGGTGGAAGTTCGCGACGATCGTCTGCGTAGCCAGGACGAGCGCCATCACGGCGTGCTCTCTCACCTGGAATGAAGCAGCATGACAACTCGCGAACCCACCGTCTGGTGGTACGTCTACAAGGGCGTCAACCCAACCCGCCGCCTCGTCTACCACGGAGTCGCGCTCGATCCTGTCGCTCGCGCCGATGGCTTCCACTGCCGCGGCTCCACAAAGGTCATCGGAGACTGGAAGTGCGAGCAAGAAGGCGTGAAGTGGACGACACTGTCGCGGCACTTGACCCAAGAGAAGGCTACCGCAGTGTCGCACGCTCTCGAACGCGGGCCGTCGATGCGCGGATACACGAACATCAAGACAGGTGGCGTGTAGCCTAGTTTGAGATCGAGCGACGTGTTACGGAACAGCCACGCTCATGGAGAACAGTGTCTCCGCACTCCGGGCATGCGAGCCGAGGTCCCGGAGGCGGTGGATGCGGAAGATCCACGAACGGCGGGTGATACTCGCACGCCTCGCAGAAGCCACAGTCATCGCAGAATGCATCGGCGTGGCAGCTCGGGCACCGCTGCCCACGCCGATGCAGGATGACGCGCATGCCGTCGGCGCGAAGCCTTGTCTTGGTGGCCATGCCGACGATCGTCTGCAAGATGGCGGGAAACCACAAGGCCGCAGAGAGACTTCCGTTTTCGGCAATCTTTTCAATTCGGTGGCGCACTGCCACGTGCGCGATCGCCCATGTGCGCGCGGCCTACTTCTGCTTGGGCGTGTCCCACCAGGCGGACTTGCACTTGGGGCAGATCCGGGGCGCGTCGGCCTTCGCGGTCTTCTTCGCCTTCGTCGCGCGAGGCGTCCGGGCGATCCACTCGTGCCCGCACCGCTCGCACCGGTAGCCGGGAACCTTGATCGTGATCTCCGCCATCACGCTGGAGCATACGGTGACGACCAACCTTGTCAAGTTTACCGGAATAAGTATACCTTCATCGGACGTCGGAGCAGCATGCAGGACGAGCGACAGCAGAAGGGCCTCCAGATCGCCCGAGCGAAGCGGATCAAGAAGGCCGCCGGCAAGCTGTGGGTCGTCCCCTCGCAGAGCCACGCCGGGACCTACGTCGTCAACGTGGCGATCGGCACGTGCACGTGCCCGGACCACGAGACGCGCGACGTCAAGTGCAAGCATCTCTGGGCCGTTGAGTACGTGCGCCATCGGGTCCTCAACCCCGACGGCACCAAGGTCGAGACCGAGGCACTCCGCGTCACGTACACGCAGAACTGGCCCGCCTACCACGCGGCGCAGTGCGCCGAGCAGGAGCAGGTCCAGCTTCTCCTTCGGGACCTGTGCGAGCAGATCGTCCAGCCGCCGCACCACGGTCGCGGTCGACCGCCGGTGCTCCTCGCCGACGTCGTGTACGCCGCGACGTTGAAGATCTACAGCGGCGTCTCGGGGCGCCGCGCGACGACCGAGATCAAGGAGTGCGCGACCAAGGGGATGATCGAGCACGCACCCTGCTACAACACGATCTTCAACTACCTCGACAAGCCCGAGCTGACGCCGCTGCTCACGGGGATGATCGAGCAGTCCGCCACGCCGCTACGGGCGGTCGAGCGGGACTTCGCGGCGGACTCTACGGGATTCTCCACCTCGGTCTACCGCCGCTGGTACGACCACAAGTACGGCCGCGAGATGAAGGAGCACACGTGGCTCAAGGCGCACGCCATGATCGGCGTCGTCACCAACGTCGTGACCAGCGTCATCGTCACGCCGGGCGACGCCCACGACGCGCCCGAGTTCCCGGCTCTCGTCGCCGCGACCGCGCGCGGGTTCGAGGTGGCGGAGGTCTCGGCGGACAAGGCGTACCTGTCCCATGCCAACCTCGCCGCGGTCGAGGCGGCCGGCGGCAAGCCGTACATCCCCTTCAAGTCCAACTCGACCGAACGCGGATCGCCAGCATGGGAGCGCCTGTTCCACCTCTTCGCCATGAACCGGCCCGAGTTCCTCGCCCACTACCACAAGCGGAGCAACGTGGAGGCCACCTTCTCGGCGATCAAACGGAAGTTCGACGGCTCGATCCGGTCGAAGCGGTACGACGCCCAGGTCAACGAGATCCTCTGCAAGTTCCTCTGCTACAACCTCGCGACCCTGGTGCACGCGATGTTCGAGCTCGGCGTCAAGCCGACCTTCGCCAAGGTCGCCTAGGTCGAGCGGGCCCGTCGTCGACGGCCCGCACGAACGGTCCCTGTAGCGGACGGGAGGCCGCCGACCAAGGCGATCGTCGTGATTGCCGCCCGCGAGCACGGACGACTCGCTTGTCACGGTCCTTGCCGGAGGACCCGGATGATCTGCTCGGCGCTCGAAGTCCAAGGCGACCGCCGCGCCGGTCGTCATCGCGATGCAGCGGTCGACAACGACGCAGGTTCAGCGCGCCGAGCTCGGCGACCGACTCGCCGGGGCCACGCACGTGCGGGGCGATCGTCCGATCGCCCCGCAGGTGGGCGACGAGCTCCGGCAGGCTCGAGACCGCGAGCACCTTGAGCCCTGGGATCAGCGTCGCCTCATCGGCGTTGTTCGCGGGCGATCACGATCGTCGAGACACCAGTGATGCCGTAGATCGGCGTCAGGCGGTTGGTGCGAGCGTAGTCGGCGAAGTCGTCGTAGAGCCCGACGCTCGGGGCTCGTCGTGGCCGAGGAGTCGGCCGGGCTGGTCGCTCAAAAGGCGCTCGCAACGCTGGGCTGATCCCCAAGATGCTGAGTGCGCACAGGGCGCTCCACAACCAGTTGGGTCTGCCATCTTGACACACGCAACGAGTTGGGGATCGTCCCCTCTCGGCGTTGGACTTCTTCGTACAACCTGTGCACACTTCCCAAGTGAACGGCTTCAAGATCCTAGTGATCGAGCGCGATGGCTATTTTGTCGCCCAGTCGCTTGAGAAGCACGTTGTGGTTCAGGCGCGGACTCTGGAGGATCTCCAGATGTACTTCATCGACACCCTGATGACGTACGCGTTCCTCGACGAACTAGCGGACGTCCCGCCCCTCAGCAGCCTCGAGCCCGCGCCGCCCGAGGTGTGGGAGCAGTGGAACGCCGCCAATCCGCTCGTGCTCCCGTCGGCGGACAAGTACGATTTCCGCCTTGCTGCGTGATTCGCGACGGCGGTAGCATCCGAGGGGTGGCCGCACCTCTCGGATGGAGACCGACACTTCGCGAGTTCGCCAACGTGCTTGGGCGGCATCCGTTCGGCGTGAAGGTCTACGAGCACCCTGGAGCCTGCGCCGGGCACATCCGGCAGGCGTTCTTCGTACGCCGTGACTCCGCCGGGCGCGTGCGCACCGCCGTGCACCCGGCCGACTGGGACATGGTGGTCGATCCGATCCTGCTCACCGACCTCCTCAAGCGGCTCGGCATCGAGGCGGCGGACTACGCGAACGCGATCAACGAGGACGATCTCGAGGTCGGCTAGTACCTCGCGCCACGGTTCGATCCAGCGCCCGCTTCGGCGCTCGGGCAAGCGCGAGCGCCGTTCGCAACCGCGCGCCAACTCCGTGGTGGCGCAACGTGTGCAAGATCGCAGCCTCATACTGCACGCACTGCTACGCTCATCGGCTCGATGAACGATCCGATCACACCACGTGCCACCGCGGTCTCTGAGAAGAAGGACGCCGATGTGCTCGTCCTCAGCGGGTCGATCGACGACGACAGCTTCCGAAAGTTGCTCAACTACTGCCGCATGCGGACGAGGAAGAATGTGCTCCTCGTGTTGGTCACCAACGGAGGCGATCCGCATGCGGGCTACAAGATAGCCCGCATGCTGCAGCGAACCTACGAGAACTTCACCGTTCTGATCGCTGGACCGTGCAAGAGCGCCGGAACGCTCGTTGCTCTCGGGGCTCGCGAGATCGTGATCGCGGATACCGGAGAGCTAGGCCCCCTCGACATCCAGCTGCTGAGCCGGGAGCATCTCGGTGAGCGCGACTCGGGCAACGACATGACCTACGGGATCACCCACCTCGGGATCGACGCCATGGGCCAGTTCTTCGAGTGCTTCAAGACGCTCGCGTCGAGCCTTGAGACGAAGATCGCAGCTGAGGCTGCATCGAAGCTGGTCGGCCGGCTGTATGGCCGCGTCTTCGACTCCGTTCATCCGCGGCACATCGGATCGGTCGTGCGCGCCAACCAGCTCGGGTCCGAGTATGCCAAGCGCCTGATGTCACCGTCCAGGAACCCAAACATCGACAAGGCCATCCATCGGCTCGTGTACACGTACCCAGAGCACGGCTTCGTGATCGATCGGGAAGAGGCCGCGTCCTTCCTGCCCGGGGTGCGCGCTCCTGACTCACTCGAACAAGACCTAGTCGACACTCTCCGGTGCCAGGAGGTGACTTCGAACACTTACGTGTTTCGGCTTGCGCCGGAACTTCCCAATGCCACAGAAAAGGAAGAGGATGCCCGCGATGAAGACGCCGCCGACACCGCAGCAGACGCCGAGCCCACTCCTGCAGGACCTGCGGCAGGCCCAGCGCCTCCGCCAGGACGCGGCCCGGGCGACGGCGGAGGGAGTGCGATCGCAGGTGACGCACGACCGGGAGCGACCGACGGTCCCGTCGGAGAACCTGCCGACGACGGTCCGCCCGTGACCAACTAGCCGAACTCCGGCCAAGCACAACGCCCGAGATCCGGTCGCGGCCGCCGCCCGCTTCGCTGGTTAGGCCCGAGACCGTGGCGCGAGGACCGTCGAGCCGGCGCTTGACCCGGCAGCGGCGCTTGTGTTCCTCGAATGGCTGATCGTCCGCGCCGTCCGCCGTAGCGTCCCGCGCGGTTCCGGGAGGAGCGTCGAAGGTCAAGCCCCAAACAGTTTGCGCGATGTGCCCGGTGCGCCCGATGCGACGTGGTGGGCGACCAACCGGCCGCATGTCGCGACTCGGATCGCATCCGGCGAACTCGGCGCGCGCCAAAGAGTCTCTTCTGCTCCCGGACGTTCCGGCGGCGCTGGTGAGGCTCTGGCCCGCAGCGGGTACGTCTGGTCGTCGTGGTAGTGTGAAGACGATGACGAGCGAGGAGTACGCCGACTGGGTCCGTCTCCGGGAGGCGGTGTTCGAGGCCCGTCAGAGTGCCGACGTGGCGCGCCGCTACTACCGCAAGATGGCGAACCGGTTCCGCAGAGTTGAACTCGGGATGAACATCGCGATGCTGACCGTGCAGGCGAGTGGCGTGGCTGCTTTGTTCGCTGAAGTTCCGGGCTGGTCGATCGCGTTGGGGATCGTCGCCGCCGTGCTCACGATCCTGGCGGCGATGCATCGAAACGGGGACCGGCGCGCAGAGCATCTACTCGCGGCCCGAACCGCCGGAACGTCCCACGCGAAGTGGGATGAGCTGTGGCGCGAGATCTCCGGCACGCCGACATGGGGGACCGCGCTTGCGAAGCGGGTTAGCGCCGCGACGAGCGTCGATGTAGAGAACGAGAATTCAATGACCGAGGAGCGAGTCCAGAAGCTGTGGACGGAAATGGAGAAGGCTGTGGTCCGGAGCATAGACCCGCGTGAGCTCGCGCCCGAGCAGCCGTCGTGGGTGGCTGAGCTTGGAATTCTTCCGGAAGGATCGTAGAGATCCAGCATGTCTGATCCACGGCCCGGCACGAGGCAAGACGGTACGTACACGCGCAACCTGCCGCCGGCACGGCCCGCTGCGCCCTCTGTTCCGGCACCGCCACCTGCGGACGGCCCTGCAACCTCCACGCCCTCGACGCCTCCAGCGCAGCGCCGTTAGTTTCGGGGTCCCGCCAAAGCCCGGGCGCTGCCTTCGTGAAACTCCGGCCCCAAGCTCGGGCATCAAGCCCGCTACAGCGCCAGGATCGTCGCCACCGCGGCCGTCCAGCGCCGAAGCTTCCGCTGCGCTCCGACCAGGCCGAGTTCAGGCCACAGCGACGCGACCGCCGACTCCATGCTCAGCCTGCTGCTGGATTGCCTGGCGTCGCGGTACTCGGCGGAGCTGGCCGAGATCGAGGATGTCGGGCCGCGGCCGCGCGGGCACCGAACGTCATCCGCGCCGTCGGGCAGTGCCCGACGTGACGAAGACCGACGCGCACGCACGCCGAGAGGCACATCGAAGCGCTCCGATGGCTAGATGACCAGGAGGCTCGTCCGGTCGTTCGTGCCGCGATCGGCCAACGGCTCGCGGAGCTGACCTAGCTCCGACGCGTGCCCAAGAAATCAGACGACTGCCCAAGAAGTCGCGCGTCCGACCCATTTCTTGGGCAAAGCCACATGAAGGAACTGACCAGGATCACCGAGCGTGCGGTCGGTCGAAAACCGGGCATGGTTCGACCCTCCGTCCGCTGGCCGCTACCCAAGTCGACGCGGGTTTGACCATGGCGATGACGGAAGACGAGATTCTCGAGGTCATGAAGACGATTGATGAAGACGCCGATGGTCTTCGCATGACCGGATCGACATGGAACGACTGGGGCGAGATCGAGTTCGTGACACCATCAGGTTGGCGCGTATCGGTGTTCAACGATTGCGGATCATGGGATTACATCGACAGCATCCACAACCCTGAAGGCGTGTGCGTCTGGAGCGTTCCTAGCGAAGGCCCAAAGCCTCGAGATCCTATCTTCAACTTCACGCCGAAGAACATCGACGCGTGGATCAACGCTCCACTTGTCGGATCTCCGCGTTCGAAGAAGAGAAAAACGTTGCTCCAGTCGATTTTATCCTGGTGGATGGATCTACTTTCCTAATGAAGCTCCCTGTTCGCCAAGGCGCATGGGGAGTGGAAGACGGGTCAGACCCGGAATCGTCGAAGAGATGCGAGGACTCGAGATGACCCAGGTCGTTTGCCCGAAAGTTCAACCAGGCGGGGTCGCAGAGGGCGATCTTGGACGTCGCGTACTGGTCCGCGTCGACAACCCTCCAACGTCGCAGCCGCGATGGGCAGACGGTTACATTCCTGGAACCATCGCCGCGATCGCTGAGAATGGCGACGTGAGCGTCGTTCTCACTTGCCTCGACGAATCCGAGCTCGTCTTCCGCGCGATCGAAGATGGGTGGCGCGCGTCCTACCTCCACGGGTCCGAACGTCCGTTCTCGATGTTCTGGGACATGCGTGGAAGTTAGGCTTGCGCACCACTCTTGAATGTCTTACAGGTGGTTGAGCATGGTTGAGAACACAACGAACTTGTCTGACAAGGAGAGGCTCGTGCTTGAGATGCTGATCGATCGAGGCCCGCTCTACGGACTCGAGATGGTCAAACTCTCTAGGGGAGAGCTCAAGCGCGGGACCGTGTACGTGACTCTCTCTAGGATGATGGACAAAGGCTACGTCGAATCCTACGAAGAGGATGCCAAGCCTGGTCATCGCGGACCTGCACGGAGAAAATACCGGGCGACAAGGCCAGGTAGGCGTAAGGTCGCGTTGACGTGGTCCTCCAGGCGCATCTTGTGTTTTTGAAATGCGAAGGATCCTCGACTGAGTGAGCAGTTCCATGCCCAACCCTCTCCACCTCCGCGTCTTCGGCCACACGCCTGTCGGCAACCCCGACCGGTGCGAGTTTCTCTGGAATCCGGACTACACGGCGTATCGCGTCCGCGATCTCGCGTGGTGGGACGAGCAGTCCTACGCGGCGTATCAGGTCGGGAACGACACCGATCACGATGAAGGAATGGACCAATGACCAAGAGCACCCATCTTCAGTGGATCTCGACACCTTTTGCCAGGGTTGCGAGTGAAGGAGACTACACCTTCGTCATGACGGCGAACCGCGCCGCCGGTCGTCCGAATCGGTACGACCTCACGGTGATCGTCTCCGGATCAGATCCGATCGTTCTTGGTCGCGAGATTCCTTCATCGCAGTGCAGGCTCCTCGCGTCAAGGTTCTGCGAGTCCAGCTCCCGCGAACAGGTCGGCATCAGGTGGCCGACGCCGCACGGCGGATACCGCATCTTTCCGTGGTGCGGACGATGGTCATGGCACTACACGGAGGCTCACGACGGATACAAGTCCAGTGAAGAGGCGGAGGGGTCCGCCCGCGAGCACATGGGGCGCCTCGGGAAGGGGAAGGATCTCGTCGTCGCGTTCGCAGATTCCTTCGCAGCCTTCATCACCAGCCTGGACGGGTACGAGGCGACGCGGGAAGACCCGGACGCCGACACGAATCATCTCGTCGGCAAGCTGGTCGTCGAAGCGGCGCGGACGTTCAGTCCTCCTTCGCTGTACGCAGCGTCCAGGATCGCTGCGTACATGCGCCGTCGATCCAGTCAGCTCGTGGCCGACGACGACGACATGAAGCCCTACGACGATCTCGAGGCGGAGATGTCCGTCGAGGTCGATGTCTCCATCGCTCTTCGTTGGTGCGCGGACTGGGTCGAGAACAACTGCGAAGAGATCTGATGGCCTCGATCTTCAGGTTCCCGACCAACGCTCAGGAGATCTTCGAGGTATCGTCCAGGCTAGCTGCTGCATGTGGAGCTCAGTGGGGGATCTGGGCGACCGGATTCTCCTTGAACAGCACGTCGGTCTGCGCTTTGTGCCGAAGAGCCTTCGCGTTCCGAGAAGCCCTGACGTCCTGCCCTGAGTGCAACGCTCCGGTCCTCTGCTTCTCAGGTCGAGGAGAGTCGCGAACCTACACGGGTTTCAGATCCGCAGCGCTGGAGTACCTCCAGCACTGCAGCGAGCGCGGTATCGATCCTGGAGATCTTCCATCCCCGGAGTGGGGATCGGTTGACAACCACATCCGGTGGCGAGTACTCGAGGACGAGATCACGATCATGGTCGGCCAGATGTTCGCCTGCGTCCGTCCTGGTCGATCCATTCAGATCGGAGGCACCGGCATCGATGAGGACCTCATCGAGCTCGGTCGCATCGTCCAACAGATGAGGAAGGAAGAAGAATCATGAAGTTCGTCGTTCGATGGTCGTTTTTCGTCAGTGGTGACGTCTCCGAGCTCGGGGCCTACGAGTCGTTCGGTCAAGCCGACACCGAAGCCATGGACATCAGATACACAGGCATCGCGTCGTGGGTCGACGTCGTCGCAGATCCTGGGAAGACCCCTACGTCGCTCCCCATGTCGGAAGAGACTGCGATGCACTGGAGGATGTCGAAGTGGTGGACACACGTCGATCCTCGAACCGCTGTCCTTGCTCAGCTCATCCAGCCCAAGGTGTGCATGCCCGTGGAGGACTTCCGGTCCATGCTCGCAGAGGTTCTAGGCGGTGAGGTGGTTCCGCCAGAAGCCCATCCGAACCAGATCGAGGAGAGGATCATGCGTGGAAAGTGGCCGCCACAGATCGCTGAGGCGATGAACGGGACTTAGAGGACGCCGATGGGACTCCTGATCTGGATTTTCCTCGTACTGGACTGCGTACTCGTCTACACCGTGATTCGGAAGCAAGAACCATGAGCGAAGACAAGATCAAGATCGAGGACAAGGTCTCCCGTCACGACCCCAGCAGCCAGAGCCACGGAGCGGTCGGACGCGTCGTCCAAGTGACCGAAAGCTCCATCGTCGTGGAATGGGACAACGTTCCCAAGGGGTGCCGTCGGACCAGCGAGCTTGCCCTCAACGCAGAGGGAAAGCGGTGGAAGCGGGCCTGGCCATGAGCCAGGTCGCCTCGACCACCACGTACCCGGCACCTCTCCGATCGGGCCAGGTGGCGTCTCGGCCGATGTGGCTGGGACGATTCAAGATCCGCGACGTCGACACGTGCGGCGGGTGCGGAGAGGATGCCTCCCATGCCGCTACGTGGATTTTCCGAGGCGAGATCATCGTGTTAGGCCTGTGCGATCGTTGCTCCACGATCGCACAGGCCTACGGGGAGTCGAGGTCGTCCGAGTCGTTCAAGATGCTCTCTGGGTCGGCCTTGCGTACACCGGTCCGGTAGGGTAACTTCCTGGCCCGGGCCAAGGCTCGAGCGCTGAGGTCGAACGCGAAAAATCAAGGACTCGACGTGAAGAGCTACCCCAGCATCCCTTCTGAGATCGTCGATCATCCGATCTACGCGTTCGACAAGCTCGACGGTTCGAACATCCGAGCGGAGTGGTCGAGGAAGCGTGGGTTCTACAAGTTCGGCAAGCGGAACCACTTACTCGATGACACCAACCCGATGCTTCAAGAAGCGCGTCAGCTCGTCACGGATGGATACGCTGAGACCATGGCGTCGATCCTCCACCAGCAGCGCTGGGACAGGGCGGTGTGCTTCTTCGAGTTCATCGGAGACAGATCGTTCGCCGGGAACCATGAAGACGAGCCTCACCGCGTCGTGCTGTTCGACGTCGCTGGACCCAAGGGGATCCTCGAGCCCCGCGAGTACTTGAAGCTGTTCGAGGGGAGGGTTCGGATCGCCGATCTCCTCTACTCCGGAAACCCGAACCAGCTCTTCGTCGATCAGGTCCGGTCGTCTTCTCTTCCTGGGATGACCTTCGAGGGCGTCGTCTGCAAGGGCCGCTGGCTCTCTCCAGGCCGGCCCTTGATGTTCAAGCTCAAGAGCCAGGCCTGGATCGATCGAGTGAGAGCAAAGTTCAGCGGATCGGGACTTTTGGAAGACCTCCTCTCGTGATGGTGGAGACCATGTCCAAAGACAAGACCCATGGGAACGCCAGCGCTGACGATGAGGTCGCGTGGAAGGTCGCAATCGCCCTGGCCGGTGACGACGACTGGGCGCGTTGGGCTTCAGGCCAGAACGCCGCCGACGCTCATCGCGAAGAACTGCGAGCGAAGCTTGAGAGAGATGCCATCGCTGCCGGATCATCCGAGACGTGGGCCGCCCGCGAGGCCAGGAACTGGACGAACGGCGCTCGCATTGTCCCCACTCCCGTGCCTGCTCCCTGGGACGTCGACGCGTACCTGGCCGACTGCGCACGACGTCAGGTGGAGCCGGGGCCGCTGCCGTCGCTGGAGTACCACGCTCCTCGCGAACGCGGGCTTGGATGGAAGGTGCAGCCGTCCAAGGCGCGCATCCTCGTCCTGTTCACGTTCGACGGCGGAACCGTCGCAACGTGGGCATCAGACCACGACGGGATCCGTTTCACGCCTGACGGAATGTGGCAAGCCAGGGATCTCGTCGCCCGCATCGTCGATGGCGCCAGCGCGGCCAAGAGAGCGATGGAGGGCGCGCGGTCGGATGCCGCTACTGCTGATTCTCGTGATGGTGGAGACCTCACATGACCGACGCGCCGAAGCACTACACGATCGATCGCCCGGATCTCACCCGCGAGGGGAAGGTCTACATATGGTACGCCGATGGCTCGCTTCCGGAGTTCACTTCTAGCGACAAGGCCATCGAAGCCGCGCAGCGCCACGCCGACGCCGTGGTTGCCGACTCCCCAGAGTTGGCCGAGGCCCGGGCTCAGATCGCAGCGTTGAAGGCCGAGGTGTCCCGGCTGGTCGGAGCGCTCGAGCTCGCTGGCGAGCGAATCGTGCAGCACGTCACGGAACGCGACGCCGCGCTCGCCGAAGTTGTGGCTGTCTCCGCAGCAGCGGACAGTGCTCGCGCCGACGCGAAGCGTCGCATGCTCGCGTGTCGGGAACTATACGCCGGGAACAGGTCGTACCGGGCGATCACGGCCGCGTTCAAGGCGGCCTTCGGGAATGATGCCGATGAAGAGCCCGTCGCTCCTGCAACGACTGACGTCCAGGAAGTCGAGCGCGTGATGACTGCAACGGACCCCAGCGCTGACGAGGAGGTCGCGTGGAAGGTCGCGATCGCCCTGGCCTGCGCATCCAACCTCCGATGGGGGTTCTACGCGCGAGGCTATCCCGGGATCAACTCGGAACACGGGCCGATACCGCCTGTACCTTGGGACGCCGACGCGTACCTGGACGACTGCGCGCGGCGAGGGGTGGAGCCGGGGCAGATGCCGTCACTGTTCGGAGTCTCCAGTGGAGTGTCGTGGTCGGTCGACTACGCCGATGGCATCCACGTCGTCTTCCATCTCGTCGGCGGTCCGGCGGGAGTGCACGCAGTGTGGTTCGATCGCGGAGATCGACTCGTGTTCTTCAACGACCCGCGCAGCGCCGCGCGTTCTGTGCACCCCCGCGAGATCGTCGGCACTATCCACTGCCTGGCCACCGCGGCCAAGAGATCGATGGAGATCGGGAAGAAGTTCTTCCAGGAAGTTGGTGCGTGATGCTCACGCCGGACCACAGCACTGACGATGAGATCGCGTGGAGAATCGCGATCGCCCTGGCTCTGGCGCTGCCCAATCCGCCTGACTGGGCGCGATGGGCTGCGGGATGGACCGCCCCGTGCACGTGCGATCCGTACCGTGGTGACGACGGGTTCGGCTCCCGCATGTACCACAACAGCAAGTGTATCGACCCAGGCGCGCTTGCAGAGCGCGGACATCTTGCGCTCAGAGAGCGTCGCTACATCGAGGCTCGCGCGACTCCTGTGCCTGCACCCTGGGACGTCGACGCGTATCTGGCCGACTGCGCGCGACGTCAGGTGGAGCCAGGACCGATGCCGTCGCTGGAGTGGACGGGTCCGGATGGGTTCGGGTGGTCGGCGCGTCGGGTCGACCGTGGAATCTATGTCGAGTTTTTCGACAGCGCAGAGGCGTTCGCAGGATGGCAGTCGTGGGACAATGTCATGGACTGGTACACGACGGCCGATTGGGACGAGACCCACAGCGCGAAGGTGCCTCTTGCCGTTTCCGCCCGCATCGTCACCCTGGCCACCGCAGCGGCAGAAGCGAGAGGTGGGACGTGAAGAAGCCATACGCCCTCTCCGGTCTCATCGACAAGCTGTACTGGCGCGCAGCAGGAGGCCGCTACTGCTGCTTCAAGAAGAACCAGGGTGGCGGATTCAGCTCGTTGTGCGAGAGGTTCACGCGCGAGCGTTCTCATGGTCAGGCGGTCGACCGGCCGGAGGTGAATCTCCGCTGTGGGATCTGTGATGGACGCGAAGCTGAGCGACGCGGATGGGACGAGTCCGGTCCCGCTACCGTTCGCGTGACCACAGAGGCGATGCCCAAGTACGTTCCCGTTCCGACACTGGATCCGAGCTCACCCGAAGCGATCGCGATCAAGTCGAAGTGGCACGGCTCCGGACAGTACCAGGGGTCCGTTTCTCGCCATCAAGCGAAGGAGAAGAACCGATGACCATCGCAACGGCCACGGACGACGACGACAGCATCCTGATCCCCAGGGTCCCAGTGTTCGATGCGGACGACTTCGATCGCGCCTACCGACAGGTGATACGTCCGTGGAGAGAGGAACTCCGATCCGCTGGCGGTTTTTCTATCGTTCGCAAGACCGAGGACGGGTACAAGATCTGGCTGAGGGGACCCGCGTCTGCTGTCGCAAGGATCAGGGTGCCGCTTCTCGAGTTCGGACGCGTCCTGTCATCGCTCGCGTCGGTTCCCGCTGGATCGAGTGACGACACGATCTGCAACGCCATCGTTGCGGCCGGAGACAAGTACTTCGGGCGAAAGGAATCTTGCTCATGAGCAGAGACGGACAAGTGAACACCGTGAGCAGGTCGAGGCCACACTCTGAAGTCGACTGGCGCGGAGGATTCGGGATCGTCGATGAGCCTACCGATCCGATTCTTCAGGCCAAGATCGCGGTTTGCCTCGCATGCTTCTGCGAAGAGACGTGGGCGATCTGGGCGGCGAGGATCCTCAACCGTGGAGATCAGTGCTCGAGGCCTTGCGACGACTTCGAGTGCTGTCCCAGTCGATGGTCTGGGATCGCCACGCTCAAGGATGCGTACAAGAAGAGGAGGCGCGCGTCTCGAGTCGAGATCGAATCGGACGCCGAGCCTTCTCTCGAGGGACGGAGCAATCCCAAGAGCATCTACTGGTGCGTCGGGATCCGTTCGACCCACATCATCGTGAACAAGTTCATCGCCTTCGTTCACCACGACGCCCGAAGATCGGGGAAGATCGACATCCAGGGGACAGGCGTTGACGACGAGCTCGAGATCCTCCGACGGTTGACTCATGCTGCCGTGGCACGGACAGCGCTCGCAGTCCTGGACGATGCGGCCGCGAAAGCGATGGTCCCGTGAGTCTCTGCCAGCACCAAGAGTCGGCGATGAGCCCGGGCATGTGCTGCCACTGCGGCATCGACTTCGGAGACGGCGACGACGTCGAATCATGGAGATCAATCCGATGCGCCCGCCGATCCCGGCGCCGCGCACTGCTCCGCCGGTTCGTCCGGCCAAGGAACACGACATGATCGACCTGCAAGACGCCCGACGGCAGCTCACCATCACCGCCCGCGAGCGACGCATCGCACGAGAGGAGGAAGATCGCGAGATTCGATGGGCGTGCCTCGAACGTCTCCGCCGAATCCGCGAGAACCGGCGACTCACCCGAAGATCCGAAACGACGACAGCATGAGGAGATCCTGGTCATGGCAACGAAGCCTCCGCGTCGTCAGTGCCGTCGATGCCCATGGAAGACGTCGACGGGCCGGAACATCCCGAACGGTTTCGCTCACGACGCCCGCGAGCTGATCCAGCGCATGGTTGCCCGATCGGCATCCTTGATCGACAGTCATGAGATCGCGCAACAGTGCCACGAGACCCCTGACGACGATCCGCTTCCATGCGTGGGTTGGCTCGTCAACCAGCTAGGTCCGGGCAACAACCTGCCGCTGAGGCTCAGGGTCATGTTGGGCCAGGTCGATGCTGACGTGGTAACGGTCGGACCTCAGCATCAGCGGATCGAAGACATCGTCCCCTAGAGTTCATCGAACAAGGAACATCAAACCATGGCGACAGCAGATCTTATCTCTCGTCTGATCCGATCTGGGTCGGTCGGTGACCAGGACGAGTTCCGGGCCGTCGCAGGTCTCGTCATCGCTCACGAGAGGGAGAAGGGCAGGATCGAGGTCGCGAAGCGGTACGAGCGATGCCTCTCGATGCCCAAGAGACCCGCTCCTGGCGCACCGATGCAGATGCTTCCCACGCAAGTGGGAGACGACTCGATCCTGAGGATCGCTCCGTCCTCAACGCTGGACGATCTGATCCTCCCTCCTCATGTCCGACAGGAGTGCCTCTCTCTGGTCCAGGAGCATGCCAGGGCCGAGGACCTTCGTCGGCATGGGCTCGAGCCGCGCAACCGCGTCTTGCTCGTCGGTCCTCCAGGAACCGGAAAGACGAGCCTCGCCGGGGCGATCGCGAGCTTGCTCGATGTCCCGTTCTTCGTCGTCAACTACGACTGCATCGTCGGGAGCTTGCTCGGAGAAACAGGGTCTAGGCTCGACAGGATGTTCAAGACGCTGACCCCGATCCGTTGCGTCCTCTTCTTCGACGAGTTCGAAGTCCTCGTCAAGGACCGAGCAGAGAAGGGCGAAGCTGGAGAGATGCGCAGGGTGGTCAGCTCCCTGCTCGTCCACCTCGATCGGATCCCGAGCCGTGTCATCATCGTCGCTGCCACGAACCGACCCGAGATGATCGATTCGGCTGCGTGGAGAAGGTTCCAGATCAAGGTAAAACTCCCTTCCCCTACCCAGGATCAGAGAATCGCGTGGCTCGATCTGTTCGAGTCCAGGACCGGGTTCTCGCTCGGGGATCGCGACGAACTCCTCGAGCACGTCAAGGCGCTGTCGATCGCTGAGATGGAGATCCTCGCCGTCGACATCATGAGAACGAAGATCCTCGACGACAGCCTTGCGATCGTCGACATCGTCGCGTCCAGGATCGCTCGTGGATTCGAGGACTTCACCGCATGAAACCGAAGCCTTGCCCGTTCTGTGGGAGCAAGACCGTTGATCTGTTCCCTTGCGACGTAGAGGAGTACCGTGTCGGATGCGAGTGCGGAGCCCGAGGTCCCCAGGCGGATTACAAACACCAGGCCATAGAACAATGGAACGCAGCGCCAAGAAGACGGATCCCTACGGGATCAAGATCTGCGAAGACCTGATCCCGACGATCCCTATCGAGCTCGATCGACTGGTTCCTTGGTCGGGTCCTCTCGTGATACCAGAAGACTTCTCGAGGAAAGAACCGAAGGACGACACGCCATGAAGTACACGATCACTCCCTGGTATCCTGAAGGTAGTACTCCGCGTCTTCTTGGCGATGATCATTTCGAGGCCGCTGACGTCAACGAAGCGATCTTGATGTACGTCAGCGCCTCCGTTGACATGTGCTCGCTCTCGAGGCAACCCCATACCGAAATATCTGTGTCCTGGGATGATCGCACGAGATTCACATTTCACCTCCCATCGTGGATGGTGGAGTTCATGCCTCGCGTCAGCGAGCTTCCGATCTTCGAGTGGATCAAGGGCAACATCTCCGTCCAGCAGTACGAGGATGCGAAGAGCAGGGCTCGGGTGAGGAAGCTGGCCGCTCTCAAGGTCTTCTCCGACGCGACCGCACTTGATCTGGCCAAGGTCGCCGAGAACTACCCTGACCTTCGCGACGTGACCGCCGAAGCCCTCGCCGCAGCGGTGGAGAGGACGAATCGGTTCGGAAAGTTCTTCACTGCGCACGACGGGTTCGCGAAGCTCTCCGAGGAACTCGACGAGCTGAAGGAGCACGTCAACATGAGAGAGGACAGTCGGGATCTGGAGAAGATGAGATCCGAGGCAATGGACGTTGTCGTGGTCGGGATCCGATTCGTCGCCTACGCCTGTGATGAGATCGTCGGACGTCGATGAGCACCGAAGAACCATCGGGTCGTCCGCAGGCGCCTGAGCTCAGTGACGAGCAGAGGGGCGTCGTGGACAAACTCATGGACTGGATCCGACACTCGGACGAGAGGATGACGACGGTCGGAGGCTACGCGGGGACCGGAAAGACGACGATGATCCGTGTCCTTCTCCAGAGGCTCGGGCCCAGGGCCAAGGTGTGTGCCTTCACCGGAAAGGCGGCCAACGTCCTTCGAACCAAGGGCTTGCTTGGTGCCAAGACGCTTCACAGCTTGATCTACGAGCCCAAGTTGATGTGCGACGAGTGCAAGATCCCGATCGACGAAGGATCGGAGATCGGCTCGAGATGCCCCAACGATCCTGAGCATGACGTCTCGGTCCGATTCAAGAGGCAGTCGATCCTTCCCTTGGACTTCCTCGTCGTCGACGAAGCTTCGATGATCAGCAGGGACCTGTTCGAGGACATCATGCGCTTCGAGATCCGGATCATCTTCGTCGGTGATCATGGTCAGCTCGAGCCGATCGGCGACAACCCCAACCTCATGAGGGACCCAGTGCATCGCCTGGAGACGATCCATCGCCAGGCCAAGGGTTCGGAGATCCTCGACCTCGCCCACTGGGTTCGGGAAGGGAACAGGCCCAAGGACTTCGGAGCCTCGGCTCGACTCTACCGAGGCATCCCCAGTGATCTTCACACCTTTGATCAGGTGATCTGCGGCTACAACGCCACTCGTGTCGCTGTCAACGCGAGGATCCGTCGAGAACTCGGATTCTCTGGCGACATCCCGATGGTTGGAGAGAGGGTGGTGTGTCTCAAGAACAATCGAGACTACGGGATCTTCAACGGGATGCAGGGGGTCGTCACGAAGATCTCCACTGTCGAGCAGAAGATCAGCGTCCGGGATGACTCCGGTCAGAATCACAGCGGGATGGGGTTCCTTCCCGATCAGTTCGGAGCTGAGAAGACCATCGACACGCGCTCGATGAGAACCACGCTGTGGGACTTCGGATACTGCATCACCTGCCACAAGGCTCAGGGATCCGAGTACGGGAAGCTACTCGTCCTCGAACAGATCTCGTCTTCGTGGTCATCGGCACGGTGGAGGTACACCGCGATCACGCGAGCTTCCGAATCCGTCGTCTACTGCCTATCCCCTCGGAGGTGATCATGAAGCGAGGAGAAAATCTGACTCGAGAGCAGATCGACCAAGCGATCCTCGCTCACTGCGGAGACGACACGTACAAGAAGATCGCATGGGTACGCTCTTGCCTCTTGAGCGATGATGAAGCCGAGTCGCTCCTCCTCATGCTGGACCAGGAAGCTGAGAAAGCCAGGGCTGCAGGGTTGGCGATCGAGCTTACCCGACGCATGAGGTTCTCGAGCTCGGGCGTGATCGTAGTCGAAGATCCTGTCCGACACAGCTGCGAGGATGCCCGGAGGATGTGCCTCTGGTCTCAGAGCTGTGTGTCCAGTCCTTCCGATCAAGGAGAGTCGTTGACATGAACCATCGCAAGATTGACATCGATCGCTTCGGTGCCGAGATTCGGATCGCTCTCAGTGACTTCGCGAAGACGAAAGCGGAACAGGAAAAACACAAGTCCGACAATGAGACGACGATTCGACTTCGAAAGATCGAGGCCGACAAAGAGATCCGTGTGGATAAGATCAAGGCATCGCAGGTCGTGGCCGAGGAGCGTGAAGTTGATAAGCATCACCGGAACATCGTGATCTTGATCGCAGGTCTGAGTCTTGCAGCAGTCGTGTGGTTTGCTGGGATCAACGATTTCGCTGCGATCGCCATCATCGCCTCGCTGGCGATGGCATTGGTCAGCCATCTCTAGCTGTGCGCAAGACGTCCATGATCAAGGTCGCCCATGCTCGTCCTCGCGAGATCATCTACTGCACCGACCGGGAGAGCTTCCTCGAGCCTGTCCCGCCGTCGATGAGTGCACCGATCTCCGACGTCATCGCGTACATGCGAGCCAGGAACGACTACATCGACAAGATCACTGAGGCTTCTAACCGGAGCTTCGCTCATCACTTCAGAAGGGCTCTTTGAGATCCTTGGAGGACGTGTCATGCACTTCGAAATCACGAAATCCAACACCATCATGCTGGCGGTGACCGGGTCGTACGCGTACGGAACCAGCACGCCGCGATCAGACGTCGACATCCGCGGCGTGTGCATCGCACCGATGTCTGTGCGCTTGTCCTACGTCAACAAGTTCGAGCAGTTCGAGGGCGACGTTCCGGAACTGCGCGATGCTGATGAAGCGCCGTGGGAAGACGCCACGATCTTCGACGTAGCGAAGGCCGTACAGCTCATGGCCAACGCCAACCCCAACATGTTGGAGCTGCTCTTCCTCCCACGCTATCGCCTCGAGGATGCGCGGTGGATGAGATTCGTGGAGCACCGCGACTTGTTCTTGTCGCTCAAGGCCAAGCACACCTTCCTCGGCTACGCACACTCGCAGCTCAACAAGATCAGAGTCAAGAAGGCAAGGCTCGACGGCGAGCGTGATGACACCGAGATCATCACCCGACGATCTCCTGAGCGAGCCGCACAAGAGCGTGCGTTCGGGTTCGACACGAAGCACGCGATGCACCTGATCCGTCTGATGCGGATGGGCCTCGAGGTTGTCAAGACTGGGCAGATGCACGTCGACCGTACCGGCATCGACGCTGGCGATCTCATGGCCATCCGCGACGGTGAGTGGAGCTACGCCAAGATCATCGACGAGTCCGAGCGTCTCGAATCGATGATCCACGAAGCCGAGAAGTCATCACCGCTGCCGTTCGGTCCCCCGCACAAGAAGATCGATGCTCTCCTCTACGAGGTGCTGACATGGAACCCTTGACCCCTATTCCATCTGGCCTGGGTTCAAGGGTCCAGCTTCCGTTGCTCAGGAAGGCCGTGGACGTCATCACGGCATCGATCGGTGGGATGATCGACACGATCGGGCTTGGGAAGTTCAGCAGTGCGACCGAGGCTGTCGTCCACGAGGTCTGCCATGTCGCCGTCGCAAGGACAGGCGTCCGGATCAGGATGGTCCCCGTCGAGTGGGTTGGATGTGGACCTCTTCGCAGGCTTGCCTTCCCGACCTACGCGGTGAAACATGCGATCACCGAGAGGGGACGACCTCTTCGTCAGGAGATCCGGACCATGGCGGCTGAGATCCATCTCATGCGCTGGATCGGAGAGGTTCACCACGACGACCTGGTCGAGGAGTGTCTCTCGAGGATCATGTCGGTGGAGTTGGCTCGTAAGCGCATCCGTGTCGTGATGAAGATGTCGGAGACGAAGCGCTCTCTGTGCGACGCGATCGTCGCGGCCAGCTTCATGGTCCGACTCTCAGGGGAGATCGTGAAGCGCACGGATCCTGAGTTCGGTTTACCAACGAAGAGTGTTACCGTGCTCGGACCATCCTGAGGAGAACCATGGCGATCACGAGAAGAAAGCGTCCTATGGCGTCCGCGAGCTCCGCAGCGGAGCGACCCGGTGTTGTTCAGTCTCGGGTCGACGCCGGGGAATCCACTTCGCCATCGTCGCCGCCGTCGACGCGACTCGACTTCCTTCGCTCCAAGATCGCGACGATGTCGAGAGACCTTGCAGCGATCCGAGCCTTGGCCTCCGAAGCGATCCGCTACGAGCGAGATGGCGACCTTGTCAAAGTCGTTGCGTTGTTGTCCAAGATCGAGGAGATCTCAAAGCCATGACCCAGAATGATCCACATGCACAGTCGAGCACTCCGATCTTTCAAAGAGGTGGAGACCACAACGCCGTCGGAGATGCCAAGATCCTCGATCGTCTGCAGGCGATCCATCGGAAGTATCCCGACGTCGGCGTGTGCTGGGTCCTCATTCAAGGGCGAGTCATCACCTGCGATCGACCCAAGAGGTTGACGCCTCGTGGGATCCAGGCGCTGCTCCTCGACATCCCGTCGAGGTCTGAGGCCGGACTCGAGCCCAGCGAGGAGCCCACCGAGATCGAGCTCCAGTTCTTTGGTCGCTCCGCCGTCATCTTCGAACACGGATCCGACATCTGCCTCGTCGAACTTCCTCTGGGCAGTAAGTCCAGGAAATCCCTGCGACGGTGCATCCTCAGCGTGTTCCGCCTGATCAACGAGATTCGAAGCGGATCGGGTCTCAAGATCGCGGACCTGAAGAAGCCTTCGCCGAAGAGGGCAAGATCGTCGAGGCCAGAATCTGCTCCTGCTCCTGCACAGGAAGTCACCTGAGGTCACGGCGTGAGCATCTCCGACCCGATCGCGAAGATCACTCGCCTCCTGCGCATCGCAGATCGTCACCCAGACACCGATGAGGGGAAGACGGCTCGAGCGATTGCGGAGCGCCTCATGCTTCAGCATGGTGTCGAGGTTGACCTCTCGGAGGTCGACGATCCGGATGCGTCCGTGGCTTCGACTGAATCGCAATGGATCGATGTTGGGGTCTACGACAGGCGCGACGGGTGGAGGGCGAGACTCGCCGATGCGATCGGAGTCATGTTCGGTGTAGTTGTCGGATGGAGAGGGACCGTCGATGGTCAGGCGGGGCTCGGGATGACGGATCCCGAGCTCGACGCGGACCATCTCGTTGCAGCGATCTCCTACTTCTACACCCTGGAGCGCATCGTCATGAGCGTACCGATCCCCCGCATCATTCCGACCACGCTCGGGATGATGCACGTCGCTCCGGATGACCCGCGCGTGAGCACGCTGATCCGAAGAGGGGTCTCCGATGCCATCCTCGAGTACCTCGGTCGACTTCCACCGATCCGCTCGAGACCTTCGAATGATGTCGTGGTCGAGGACGCGGACGTCGTCCAGCGGAGTACGCTGGCGATCGAAGGCGAGCCTGCGACGACAGAGTCGGTATCCATGGTTCGGATACGCAGGATCACCGTTCCTCGTCATGAGGAGATCCAGACCATCCCACCTCCGATCCCGATCGCTGATGAGTTCGCCGGAGAAGCGACGTCCGACGAGGCCAGGATCTACAGCATGGGTGTCCTGAAGGGTCGACGACTCCACATTCCTCGGCCCTGAGCAGGTCCGGTGGTAGGGTCGCTCCCCGATGAGACGAACCCTCCTGGCCCTCCCCATCCTCCTCCTGGCATGCCCGAAGACCCCCCTCGACCCCTCGGGATCGATGAGCGGGTTCGATCCGACCTCTCCGGCGACCTCGGACGCTGAGCCGCCACCGCCGCCGCCCCCGGCGACCTCGGACGCCGAGCCGCCGCCACCGCCTCCCCCGGCGACCTCGGACGCTGAGCCGCCACCACCGACCCTCCAGTGCCCTGGAGAGACCCAGTGCCCCTGCGTCGACGGCTGCCCCGACGGCCTGACCTGCGGCCCGACCAACGCCTGCACCAAGCCCTGCCGGGACAGCTCCGACTGCACCTCCGGGGTCTCAGGTGAGGCCTGCATCGCCGGCCTGTGTGGCGTCCCCTGTGCCCCAGAGGTCGAGGACGGCGGCTGTGGCCCCGCAGGGATGCCAGGGTCCGGGTGCTTCACCATTGGCCCCACCGAGCACTACTGCGGATACTCGCGCACCTAGCGTCCGTCGGGGTACGCTCGATCATGGCAAAAACCAAGCACAAGGACGTCTACTTCTACGTGAAGGGGCGCGCTCGACCGGTGAAGAGCTACGAGGAAGCCATCCTGGATGCCGCATCCCGCGCTGCAATGTCTGGGAAAACGATCACGATCGATGTCTACGCCCAATCGTTGGCCGGGGCGAAGTGGTACAAGAGTATGTTCGGGCCACCGAACGACCCGGTGGTCGCGTACGATCGATCGAGGAACGATGTCGTGAAGATCGACACCCTGAAGCTCACCTTGAAGTGAGCGGTGTCCGGGGTGGCCCACCTGGGCGGCATTCCCCTACGTGGACATCGAAGCCCAGATCGCCATCATCGAAGCCATGACCTACGACGAGCTCGTCGAGTACTTCGGCGGGCCGTCGGAGGCAGCGGAAGAGATCGAGAGAACCAAGAGAGTTCTGCTCGACGCCGTCACGAAATGGGAATCAAAAAACGGTGGTTCCGTGCCAGGATGACCAGGTGACGTCTCGGCCGAAGAGGATCGCGGTAGTCACGGGATCACCCGACTACATGCCGAGTCCCAGCGAGCTTGCGGAACTCGGCCGCGTGCTCGAGGATCGGGACATCGAGGTAGTCCGAACCGGCGGGTCCTCCGGCGTCGAAGCTGTCGTCCACGCGTACGTGCTAGGGATCTGGCAACGCGAGTCGTGGGAGAGGAGCGTCGGTGATGCGTCCAAACACAACGCCGAGATGCTGGGAACCCCCGGGGTTCGTCTCGTCGTGGCGTTCAAAGGTCGCGGTGAGACCTTCGACTGCATCAAGCAGGCGAAGAAGCGGGGCGTCGACGTCTACGTGATCAGCGAAGGCCGATGGTAGTAGAATCAGAGAACACGAAATGAAGACCAAGGGAAAAGATAAAATCCGCCTTCCTGATGGCCAGGTGATGACGCTCTCAGAGGCGTTTGATCGAGGCATGGTTGTTCCGATCGCTACCGCAGGAAGGGGTAGTTCCCAAAGGTACTTTGCCAGATATACTCTCGGAGACTTCTCATGGGAGATCGGGAAGATGTTGTACGACTCAAGATCTTCAAAGATCGAAGGAGTCAAAGACAAGGACCGAAGCTCTCCAAGTCCGACATGGCATGGACCGTTTGAATCTGACCGTGTCGACGTGATCCACCTCTGGCAAGGTGAAACACCATGGTCGACATCCATGGGAGAAGTGGAGTTCCGCGAAGATGAAACCTACTGGTGGAGGTCAATGACCAACAGCGGATGGACCAAGTGGAAAGAGGCTGAGTCACTCGATGATGCCAAATCCAAAGTCGAGGATGCCGGGATGGAACAGAATCCGACACCCAGTCAAAAGTCAGCTGCGAGACGTCTCGCCAACCCATAGCCCGATCTCGAGTGCATGCGTCGACGAGTCGACGCGCAGGATTCTCGAAGCTGACGCGGAGTGGAAAGCAGTCACCGGACGATGTTGCCGTAACCGTCGAACCAGATCGATTCCACGGGAGCGTCGATGATTATGTGGTCAGGAACACCGGATCGGATCACCAGCGTCCTCGCCTCGGGCCGGTACTGGACGATGACATCCGCTCGGAACGCCCGCTGATCCTCTCGGATGCGGCGAAGAAGCTTGCGCCGGAGACGTCGACGCTCGGTACGGTTATGGGCGCATCTGGTCACGTCACGATCCTTCGGAGAGGCGAGCTGCGAGCTCTCGCATGCGTCGGGTCCTGATCCTGTCGACGTCCTGAACGTCTGAAGATCCTGTCTTCTTGTAAGACAGGATCTTGTCGAGGTTGTAGAGCACGAGCCAGTCCTCGTCGGCGTGATGGACGACGGCGGCATCGATCCCGTTCTTGACGTACCACTCGGCAAGCATGGGCCCTGCGACACCCTTGAGCGCTCCGTGGTGAGACATCAAGTTCTCGATGACGAAGGCATGAACGGAGTCCTTACCTCGTCGTTGAGCGTTGAGGAGGATGTCGTCGGCGATCTTCTTCTTGTTCCTCAGTCTCGGGATCGAGGACAGGAAGTCGACTGCGTCCTTGACACCGATCTCGGCGTCATCGGTCGTGGTGAGATCCGGATCGATCTCGAAGCGAAGGATCGATCCTCCTCCCTTCGCGTATTTTCGCGCAGTACTCGCGGACGTCGTCAAGTACAAGCCTGATCCGTACTCCGACTTGCCCTTCCCTGCGCGTTGGAGCTGAGGCGGCCCCTGCCAGTTCTGAGATCCGTGCCACAGGATCAGAGGTTCCACGGGTGACCGCCTCTCATTTTCTCGACCCTACCACGTCCAAGGTCCAAGGGGGCATCTCGCTCCTCCGCGAGCTCGAGGATGCTGCAAGCCTCCTGTCGCGTCTCTGGCCTACCCTGCCAGAGCTTGGACCTCCTGACGTTGCAGCATCCCAAGCAGGAGCACTTCGCGAGGTTGTCCGCGAAGCGTCGCGCCACGATCCGGATCGTTCCTGGATCCACGTCGAGACCTTCCATCCTCCTGTTCATGAGTCGCTCGGACCTGGCGACCATTCTCGCCCGGTGATGACGGCGCATCGACCTCTTCGACATGACGGGACCTTCAGCCCTGCCCGGTCATCCAAGGGTCATCCTTGGAGCCGGGCTACGGCGTGTTGGATCGCGTCATGTCGAACAAGGTACCACGGGTGCGCCCGGCAGGAATCGAACCTGCGACATTCGGCTTAGAAGGCCGACGCTCTGATCCGGCTGAGCTACGAGCGCATGGGTCGGGGTGAGAGGATTCGAACCTCCGGCTTCCTGCACCCAAAACAGGCGCGCTACCAGACTGCGCCACACCCCGATCTCGGTCCGACCATAGCCCAAGTCGTGGAAGAACTCCATCAGAGAAGTCGAAGCATCACCACGATCGTCGCAAGAGCTGCGAGGATCCCAGCGATCCATAGGTCATGAGCTGCGGGTCGAGAAAGCTCGGACTCGCTCCTGGCCTGAAGTTCCCGAGCTCGATGAAGGCGAACCCAGTCCTCGTGTGTGGGTCCGCCCAGGCCGTCGCGCTCGAGGGCTTCGCGATCGGGTCCGATGGGTCGAAGGATCTTGACGTGGTCTCGGATCATGTTCTGGGGCGGATCTATCTCCGATCCGGACCAGAACTTCAAGTCTACCGGCAGGACCCGGACGCGAGTCTCCTCGCTGCTGCTCGAGGGTTCGAGGCGATCGATCTTCGCTCCATCACGATCGCCTCGAAGTTGCTCCGGTGAGGCTCTTCGAGGGTCCCGAGGCAGTACATCGCGAGCGAATCGCAGAAGTGCTCCTCGGAGTTCGTCGCGGAGTATGGCGTCGGCAGGGCTCTCTTCGCCGCGTTGGTTCGCATGACGGATCGATACTTCGCCAGCGTGACGAACTCACGAGGACCGAACATCAGCGTTGGCGCCCCTCGTCCATCGCTGCCGTAACCGATCACGGCCGGGGCTCCCTTGATCACAGAGATCCTCTCTCCGATTCTCGGCATCGGGACATCGTCGATCGATCTGAGGACATCACGATGATGTCCAGCCCACGCCAAGTGTCTCTCTCTCGTCCAGATTTTTTTGTAGTACCGATGTCCAAACTCGTGGATCATCGACTTGATCATGGACGACTCGAACCTTTCCGTGACAACGACGAAGATCGTGTCGACATCCGTTTTGTAGATTGCCGCGACCCTCTTGTCCTTCGTGAACGGCTCGACGAAGTGGATCTCTCCGTAGATGACGTCTGCGATCCTCGGGATCGAACTCTTCAGCATCAGGTCCTTCGAGGCCTCCAGCATCTTGATGTTCGCCGACAGATCCGAAGCTCGAGTATGGTTCAAGATCGTGAACCCATCCACGTGCTCGACTCGTTCGGACTCAGCAGAGGAGCTCGGCCACGACGCGGACTCCAGTAGCGTCTGGAGGGACTTGATGTTCTTGACAAACCACGTCGTGGCGTTACGCGGACGACGTATGACATCGAACGCCTTGGACACCCTACTGAAGGCTTTCGCCTTCGATTGAGGGATATGCCTGAGGTGGTACACAGCAGCAGGAAGGTACCTCCCGTGCAGGAACGTGTAGAATGCCGCCGTCACGTACGCTTGGTCTGCGTACTTCTCTGCTTCCTTCATCGACCCGAACCTGTCGATGAGGTAGGCGTACGTCTTCTCGTAGTTCTCCTTGAACAACTCGTACTCTCTCAGGAATGCCTGCTCGGATTGGTTGTCCATGGGTGCCTTGGACCCTACCAAAGGACTGAGCCGGACCCACTTCCCAAGACGATCGACTCCGAGATGAAGGCGCCGGGCAGCCTCCACGCCCCTCTGCTTGTCGCCGGTCACCTTCTCGCGTACGCTCCGAGCAGCGTCGCCTCCTGGGCAAAACCGCAGACCCGCAGCCTTGAGGGGCAACATACCGGCGCCGGCATGGCGGGGTCCGGGCTCGCACAGGAGGCGACGCTGCTGTCAGGAAGGCCTGCCCAACTTCCCAAGACGATCGACGCCGAGATGAAGGCGATCAGGCGGCGTCGTCGCCCCACGACGCCGCGATCCGGGCCTCGACGACGATCGGCACCCGCGTCACCACCGTGGCCATCGCATCCTGCATCACCTCGACCATGCGCACGCGCACGGCCTGTGCGGCGTCCGCCGGAACCTCGGCGAGGTACTCGTCGTGGACGACCAGCATCCGACGATTCGAACGACCGCGCCAAGCCTACCTCTTGCTCCGCTTCTTCTCTCGCTTCGCCTCGATCCCGACGAGGGTCTCTCCGTCGAACCACGCGAACAGGACGTCGCCTCGTCCGCGAAACGCTGGAGGGTTGAGGACGCCCTTCGCTCCGCACGAGTTGCACCACAGCGCGGTTGCTCCGTCGGAGACGTCTTCATGGGCGCACGTCTTCGGATCCTGTCGAGGCGGTGCGGCCTCTGTCCGACGACGAACGATCGGCGCCGACGACTTGGCCTCAGCCACGGGAGATGGAGATGGGCCCATGCCGACGTGGGTGTACTGAACATGATCGTCGTTGTCGATCGCGTCGATCCATCGGACCATGTTCCATGGATCGCTCTCGAGACACGGGTGCGTGGCGACGGCAAGGGACAGGAACCTTCTCGCCCGAACCAGCCACCGTTGCTTCTGATCTGTGCGTCCGAGTCCATTCATGCGAGATGCAACGAACGCCGATCGCTTCGCTTCCTTGAAGTAGTCGTCCTGGAGGCTCACGGAGACTTCTCCTTCATCGCTTCGCAGAGCTTGGAGAGCGACCTGGCGTAGGACTCCAGCGACGCCTGGGCATCGTCCAGGACCTTGGTCGCGCCCGAGGTGAGTTCGACCCTGTACCCGATCCCGGTGCGACGGACGATCGTCATGCCTCCGGACGATCGGACGATCTCTCGCCACGGACGGATCACGCGCTCGTACACCGACTTGAACCTGTCCTTGCCGAGGTGTTCAGGAAGATCGAAGTCGATCGGTGGTCGTATCGTCGGCATCGCAACACCTTGGTCCGGTGAGAGGTTGGAGAGGTGGAGGAGGAGCCTGGATCGACGGGCGTAGATCTGCCGGAGCTTGGCCTCTCCGTTCTGGCTCAGCCTCCATCGGTTCGTCTTCGCTTCGCCGTCCTCCCCTCTCGTCACCAGGAGCATGGACTCGAGCTTTCGAAGCGATCCGACTCTGGTTCGCTTGCCATCGCTGATCTCTTCCATCGCGAAGACGAGCCTTCGGTTGAGATCCATGCCCATGATCTGCTTCGGAGTCATGGTCGGACGCATGTCTCGGGGAAGTAGTGGCAGCGTCTCATCCTCGCCTCGATCGAGTCGATGAGTCGCTGAGCTCTCCTGAGTTCCGGGTCGACAGGGGGATCCTCGGCCAGTGCAGGTTCCGCTCGAGCCGGAGAAGCCTCTGGGATGACCTCTGGCGGATCCACCTTGGCCTTGGATGAGCATGCCAAGGCAACAGCGATCAGCGTCGCAAGGGCCGAGGCGATGATGAAGGTTACCTTCACGACCCACCTGGATTGCAGACCTGGACCACCTTGGCGATTGTCCGCTGCAGCGACTTGTTGGCGGGAGACCCGAGCATCACGAACACGCCAATCGCACATAGTTGACACGGATCGATGATGCGAGTGACGACTCGGATCGAGTTGTCGATCACAAGATCGAAAGTCTTCGCCTTCGCTGAGATCATCATCGATCTCAGGTCTCGGACGATGCTGTAAGCCATATTTTGATCCATCGTCGTACTAAGACATGACACAACCCTGGACCTTGCGCAGCCTAGGTCGTTGTGGATGTAGATCGCGGACGCGATTACGCCCGGTGTTCCGACGAGATAATCGACGATCTGCGACGACGTTGGATTATTCCCAAGCACTCGACGGTACGGCTTCTGCTCGTTCATTCCTCTGTCCTTTTCTCCCCGATCTTCATCCGGAGATCCTTGATGACGTCATCGGTCCACGCGGCGGGTCGGAGCGTCGGACGGTTCGAGTCATCGATCAGGCCGATCGCGCGAAGTCGGCGAAACCCTTGCCTCCAGGCGTAGGACCTCTCGTAATCCGCGACCTCTTCGAGCATCGCGTTCTCCTCTTCGGAGATCAGGGGAACTGTCGTTCCTCCCTGCCACTTGAGAACGGCTCGAAACAGCTTGTCGCCCACCTTGAGGTGTCGGCACCAGCATCTCTCGAGCTGGAGGAGCAGGAAGTCTTCGGGGACCGTCTCGTAGTCGAGGTCCGGAGGAGCCGTGACGATGTGGGCGATCTCGTGAAATACGCGCTCGAACGTGGCTCCGTAGCAGCAGTACACGGTCCGTGTCGATATCTCGAGGCCGGCGGTTCGGTCGGGTCCGTTCAGGAGTCGCCTCTCCGAGGTGTGCTCGATGTTGATCGCGTAGGCATCGAGCAGCTTCTGGATGACCCGAACGCCTCTTGGATCCCGTATCGACCCGATCGGAGTGTTTCGCACATGATCTTTCTCGATGGATGCGATCATGGCTTCTTCCGATCCGATCCGACGAGGTTGTCGTTGACCCGCGGCTTCCATCCTCGAGGAGGCCTCCAGCCTTCCGAGGTCGCCTTGAGAGCCCAGTCGGGCATCGGGAGCTTGTCCTGCCACGCCTTGACCGCTGCCCTCGCCGCTGCAAGGGCTCTCTTGACGGACGACTCAGACTCCCACTCCAGTCGACCAAGTCTTCCCTTCGTGGGGTCTCCGATCATCTTCGCGGCCTGCGTCGCGGCAAAGTGATCCGATCCGTCGTTCTTGATGTCTTCCCCAAGTGCGAGACCCGGGCCATCGTTGTCGAACCAAGCGATGAAGAAGTCGTACCCCTGCTCGAACCATTCCAGCTTCATGTCGCTCATGGGACGACTTCCTTCTCGACCGATCTCCAGGTATCCGGGTTGACCGTCTTGAAGAGATCCCACTTCTCGCGGAGCTCCACGATCTTGCGCCGGTTGGTCTCGTCGCCGTACCCCTTCCGGATCCGCTCGACGAGCTCGTTCTTGCAGCGGCGCATCGCTTCCTCGAGATCGTAGCCGCGCAGCTGCGTCTCCTCGATCGTAATCTGAACCTTTCGTCGTCGCGGCATGGGATCGTCCTTGGGCTAGGCGCTGGGGAGCAAGAAGTGCTTGATCACGCGCTCGGCGATGGCACACGCGGACCTGGGCTTGAAAACCCCGAGGTCTGATTCTTTGAAGTCCGTCACGATGTTGAGTGGGAGTCCTGCGCATGCGTCGACGAAGATGGATGTCTCGCCCAGCTTCGCGATGAAGCCTTGACCCCGCTCGTCGGCGCGACTTCCGTCGAGCGGAAAGTTCATCGACTCTCCAGCCAACAGTAGAGGCCGACGGGGATGATCCGCGCTGCTCAGGTTGAAGCACTCCCAGCCCAGCGCCTCGAGCGCCTGGCGAGCGAGCCAGATCTGCAACTCTCGAGGGGTGGAGAAGTCCAGGGAACGGGTGGTCTCGGTGATCGATGATGCGGAGTTCATGGTGACGTTCTCGTCGTCGAGGATGAAGATCAAGCCTTGTGATCCATCAGGATCTTGGACGCTCCCGCAACGAAACGCTGCGCTGCGTCCATCGCACACCTCAGGTTCGCGAGCGCTTCATCGTCAGTCTTGGACGACTCTGCGTCTTCCATGTTGTTCACAACTGCGTCGGCTTCGTCACGCAGTCCGGCGTTGCTGATCTCTTCGATGGTTGTCGGCATCGTATCTCTCCACGTCTTCGAGCCCGCACGCTCGGCCCAAGGTGGCTGCGTTACGGGCGGGCTCGAGATGATGTGATCCTAGTCGATCGGTGGGCCGCCGAAGCTGTCAGGAGTCGCCATGGGCGGGCCGAAGTTTCCGTCCTGAGGATCGGGCCAGGCGAAGCGACCCTCCACTCGTCCATTGTGCACCAGGGCCGCCAGTTCGTTCACGATCTCGGGCAACCCCAGGAGGTTGAAGTCTTCACGGACGTGTCCGAAGACAGAGACGTGCAGGCATCCGTGGCGGCGCTGGTGTACCCGAGCCACGATGCGGAATACGTTTCCGCTGTCGCACCGGCGGAACTCGATGTGGATGTCATCGGGTCCGATCCCGATCTTCTCGGCCGCCGACGTGATCGTATCGTTCATGATCTTGAGAACATCCACTGCCTTGGTTGACGATGGATGCGGCCACGAGATCAGTGTCGCACCACCGCTAGCTTCGGTACGAATCTTGTCGTTGTCGTCGCGGTAGTAGCCGATCTGGCCCGGCCCTGAGTAGCGATCGGTGACGCTGTCGTAAACGGGTGCCGAGTCGAGCGGATCGAGCGTCACTCGCACGAGTGCCTTCTCGACGAGAAGCGCGCGGATTTCGTCATGTGTCCAGTGCCGAGGTTTCATGGTGGGTCTCTTCACGTCTTCGAGCCCGCACGCTCGGACCCAAGGGTCTGCGTTACGGGCGGGCTCGAGGTCGTCGTTGGACTACTTGCCTTGACGATCAGCGTTCCATCCCGCTCTGGCGCACCTCCCCAACGCCGACTTGGCGTACTTGGCATGTGCCCTGTACTCAGGATCCTGGCCTGGGTCATCGAGAAGAGAGAGACATACCAAGACGTAGGAGATCGCACTCCAGGTCGTCGCATCGACGAGAAGATCCTTACAGCTTCCGTGCTGCCCTCGGCAGTGATCCAGGACTGCTGAAGATCCGTCGTGATCGAACTCTCGAATGTCATCGAGTACACTCGACGCGAACGAACCTCTCAACTTGAGAAAGAATGGCTTCTCCATCATCGATGTCTCCACGATGAGGTCAGCGGCGCGGCGGGCTTCCGTCGCTGTATCCGAGGTGCCGGAGCGACCACGCCCGATCGGCTTCGGACTTGCAGGAGAAGCGCTCGACGACGTCTCCGGGATGTTCTGCGCGGAGCCGGTCGCGGACGTCCTCGGCGATGGAGCTAGCGACCGACCCGGTGTGCGTGCCGAGCTCGCTGCGCAGCAACTCGATGGGGGTCGCGTTGCGGTCGCACCAGCGGGCGACCACCTCGACGGCTAGGCCGGTGTGCGTGGAGTCGGTGAGGTAGACTTGAATGGTGGTCATGGCTAGATCCTTAGGATCCCTTCCAGCTGCGTGCGGCCCACGTCGGTCATCTTCCACGTTGCTGCATCCTCGCACGCGTCGCGGCAAGCGGAGGCGAGGTCAGCGATCGTCGCTGGACCGGCCACAGTGATGCCTTTCTCTGCGCACTGCTGCTCCTGGGCGAGGATGCCGAGGTAGCGCTTCGCTTCGCGTTGCACGACGCGGCGGATCGCGCTGCGACCTTCGAGCATCCTTGCTCGAGCGATGATCGTGTCGGCGTACTCGCGAACGGTCGTCTCGGTGCTCACCGTCATCGTCCTGCGTTGATCACGTTGACGTAGCTGTGAGGCTCGTTGCTGTCATCGAAGCCCAGCATGGCGAGGTGACTGCAGATCGCGTCGCGATCCTGAGCGTCAGCTCGGAGGTCACGGTTGCGCGTGAGTCGAGCGAGGAGCGAGGCGAGATTCTCGAGAGCGAACGCTTGATCCTCCGCGAGTCGAGGGCCGCCGGGAACATGTCGTTGATGGGGCATGAAGTCTCCTACTCGAACCGGTCGAAGACCGGGATCGGGTGAGCGCTGAAGTCGTGGAAGCGCGAGTCGTTGGAGTAGACGAAGTTTCCACCCGATCGAGGGAACCCTTCGGCGCCCATCGGGACGGCCTCGATGTGGATCTCGCCGCCGGAGAACTGGCGTCGGCGCAGGAGGAGGCAGACCGAGTCTTCTCGATCTTTGACCTCTTCGAGGGCGACGTTGCCGTTCTTGATCTCCGGTCCGAACACGTAGAAGCGCTTGCCTTTGGCCCGGGCAGGCGAGGTCACGCCGTTGAGGGTGCAGTCGCCGAGATCGCTGCGAAGAACGTACACGAGGAGACCCTTCACTTCGCACCTCCAGGATGGCTTGTCTTGCTCACACCTCTTCGACGCGTGCACCTTGGGACTTCTTCCACTCCCCATGCGCTGAGGCGCTCGAGGAGCCGGGTTGCAAGGATGGTCCGGAGACGTTACCCTACCGGTGGGGTTTCCGCTACCCCTGGTGCGCCTGGGCGCATGAGGACCTGGTCGACTCGAGCTCCTCGAGCGGCCGAGCGCATGGGGAGTGGAAGCCAGGTGTGTCCGGGGACGTCGAAGGGGTGAGAGGCAAGAGACGATGAGGAAGAAGAGTTCGAAGAAGTCCAACGCCAAGACTCCGTACCGGGCTATCCTGGACGTCATCGATTCCTCAACGAGGTACAACCTGGGCGACCGCATGAATCTCCTACTGAGCGCCGCTGCGATGCTGGGCTACGAACTCGGTGGTGGACTCAGGCACGAACTGGAGAGTTGCGACGGTGGCCTTTCGATGGTTCTGGACGAGAATCAGGTCCTTCGACTGTGTGACAAGATCGATGCGGAGGTCGGCAAGAAGAACGAGTGGGTCTTGCCCAAGCTTCGACGTCGGCCATTGATCGGTCGTGGCCATGCCAAGGCACGCTTCGAATCCATCATGAACAAGATCAACTCAGCGAAGCGAAAGTTCGGCGTACTGGATCGTATGGGCGTGCTCCTGAACTCCGCTGTACTGATCGGATTCGACGAGGATCTGCTCAGCGATGATCAGTATCGTCGCTTGTGGGACGCGATCATGGAGTTTGTCGGATCGCGTTCGTGATCGAGCGGCCCAGTCGGTAACCTTCCACCAAGAGGAGTTTTCCATGTTCTCGAACACATCCACGTTCCGCGCCGACATCGGCAACAACCTCCGGGTCGAGAGCGGTCTCGCGGCTCGGCACTACCTCCGGACCTTCTACAACTACCCCCGGCTTGCCCGGACCGTCTTGCCCCGCACCGAGCACTCGACCTGCACCGGCGAGGGCCTGGAGGTGGCGCGATGAGCGGGGAAGAGAAGTGCAAGAACGCTCTCTCCGCAGCGCTCTGCGGAGTGAGTGTCGCGGAGGCTCTTGCGGTCCACGACGCGCTGGATCAGTACCTGAGCAACAACGATCCTGACGAGATCGCGACTTCCGAGCACGAGGAGAAGTACGTGGATCGGGAGCGATACGCCGCGGCGATGTCGCTTCAGGATCGGCTCGACGGTGCGATGGTGCTCCTCGCCGAGGAGTCGCCTCCAGGCGCGTGTCCGGACCTCGTAGGCCAAGGCCCCGAGGAGGCGCAGGTCATCGTCGAGCGTCTGAATCGCGCTCGAGCCTCTTACGAGGAAACCCTCGTGGCGTTGGGCATGCCCCGGGGTCAGGCTCACCTGGCGAGCAAGGCGGCGCTTCGCAAGAACCCCCAGACCCTCCTTCGACGCTTCGCAGACATGCCGAAGGAAGATCGATGATCCGAACGACGCCCACGATCGCCCACGCCTGTTGCTTCAGCAAGCTCGAGCCCCGGCCTGATCTTCCCGGCACATCCTGTGACGTCGACTCCGTCTGGAGTGTCGTCGATGGTCGAGCGCTGGCCCGCATGTCCGACTCATCCGAGCGCGTCTACGGATCGATGACGGAGCTAGTGCGGGTGCATTACCTGATCTTGACCCAGTCGAAGGATTTCATCGCCATCGACGTCGATCTTCCTTCTCTTCCCGAGACCTTCGAGGTCTCGGTAGACTGGGCCAAGATCCATCTCGCGGTCTATCGGATCGATCAGGCTCGCCGAGGAACGACGATCGGACGCTACTGGATCAGAGACGTGTTCCAGGGCAGCTGCATCCCGATACACTGCGGACTTCCACTGATCGTCCGGATCATCGCGTCTCTCAGGATGGTCGCCCAGGACGCCTGGTCGATGGTTCGTGGCGCACACCGATGGGGTCGAGAGAACGACCGGATCTCCCGCGCCAAGAAGGGATGCTCTGTCGCGATCGCGTGCTCCGAGCTCTTCGCGCTGCTCTACAGCTACGGGTTCGTCGACGATCCGAGCCACACGATCTGCGGGACTGGCCCTGGGTACGGCCTGAGCGGGCTCGGCCTGGCCCACGGCGAGCCCTGCGATCGGACCTGGTCATGTGAAGAGGTGCGGCGGTTCGTGGAACAGGAGGAGTCGTGATGGCGCATGACACATGCTCGATCTGTAAGCGATCGATCGGAGACTTCGAGTCGCTTGGACTCGACTACTTCCTCGTGATTGTCGACGGCGAAGACTCGCTCGAACCTCTCGACTGGCTCGGCAGCGAGGTTCCACCCGTAAAGGTCTCGGGAGTCGTCTGCGGGGCCTGTGCGGATCCGGACATGGTTGCGGAGCACTTCCACGCCATGGATCTCAAGGAGGAGTCCGCCCTCTCGGCATGGAATGGAACCCCTCCGCCTGACGTATCCTCGCCTCGCTACACCGGATACGAGTGCGAGTTCTGAATGAACGCGTCGCAGATCATCGGAGCGCTCGGCGTCGAGGTGAGGATCTCGAAGGTCTCGTCCGTCGAGGCGTTCCGCATCGGTCCCGAGGTCGGGATGTCTCCATCCTTCGCGGAGACTCGGTGGGTCGAAGGACGGCCCGTGGTGTACTGGTTTCCCAGTACCTGCAAGTGGAAGGCTGCGATCGCCAGCGTGCTCCACGAGGCGCTCCACGTCGTCGTCGGCCCGGACAGCTTCGACAACGAGCTCGAGCTGATGGCCGTCGAGGCCGAGGCGATCCGCTGCATCGAGAGTCCGGAGCAGGAAGTGTTACGTCGTGATTTTTCGACGTACGGCATGTTCTGGTCCGATCCGAGGTCCGGAACCATGCATGCGGAGGTCACAGAGGATGACGCCGTGTTCCGATCCCAGGAGTGGAGAGCGATCCAGAGGAGGGCTGCGATGAGGGGCTTGCTCGTGCGTGGATCCGGTGGCGAGTGGATGCCGGTGTTCGGGCTCGGCCCGCACCCGGGATGGAAGGACTGGGACAAAAGCGAGGCTGGGCGTACCTCGATCAAGGATCAACACCAGCAGGCCAAGGACTGGAAGAATGGCCATCGAGGCGTTCGGTTCGGACGAACGCCCCGGTCGCCGACTTGACCCGTTCATCCTCGAGCCCGCCCGTAACGCAGCCCCCTCGGGTCCGAGCGTGCGGGCTCGAGGACGTGGAGAGACCTGATGCCGACCAAGCCCAGCACCGACCCAGAGACCGCCGTGCGGGAGAAGAACAACTGGTGGAGAGACCCGAGGCCGACCAAGCCCAGCACCGACCCAGAGACCGCCTCGCAGGAGAAGAGCGGCTACCGCAAGTTCCGTCGACATGAAGTCGCCGCACGCTGGGCTTCCAACATCGGCCTCAGCCTCCTCTTGTTCGGACTCATCGCGTCATCCGCAGGCGCCGATCAGATCGTGTCCCTGTGCTTCTTCGCCACAGGCGCCTCCATTCTCGCAGCCGGGCGAGTGATGGATGCCGAGCGGTTCGGAGGATACATCTCGATGATGCCTTTGCAACTTTCTCTCTTGCTCTTGTACTTCGGATTTGCCACCGGATGCTTCGCGGAGATCGCGGATCTCATTCGAGAGGATGGATCCACGACGGTGCCGACCGACTGAACTTCTGGTCCCGAGCCCGCCCGTAACGCAGCCCACCCTTGGGCCGAGCGTGCGGGCTCGATGACGTGGAGAGACCCGATGCGAAAGAACAAGTACTTCCTCGCCATCCTCATCGCTGCGTGCGAAATGCCCACCGAGGGCATCCCCATCGAGGAGAGCAGCAGTTCGACCAGCGAAGACCTGGAGACCACGATCACGACCAGCGTATCCGGGTCGTCCACGATCACCTCGACGTCGATCACGACCAGCGACCAGGAGGGTTCGGAGTCGAGCGAGTCGACCGATGATGGCTCGGGATCCGACTCGAGTTCCGGATCCTCGGAAACCGGTGAGCCCGTCGAGCCCAAGAGCTACGCCCTGGCCTTCGACGGAGGTCTCGCGATCTCGGGTCCGACCAACATCGTCAACTTCGACGGTGACCCCTTCACGATCGAGATGTGGGTTCGGATCTCCGGCGACCTGCAAGGCGTCCTCTTCGACACCACGGTGACCGTCCCGGGCCCGAACGGCATGACGCTGGTCCGCGACCCCGCCTGGACTTCGACCAACGACGTCGTTTTCTACGACTTCGGCACGAACCCGCCCACCCAGCTCGGTGGCATGGATCCCGGGGTCGTCGCTCCGGGATGGCACCACGTCGCCTTCGTCCACTCCGGGTCCGCGATCAAGATGTGGGTCGACGGGAGCCTGGCCGCGACGCAGATCGTGGAGGTCGTGTCGGACAACGCCTCGGCTCCGATCGCGATCGGGACGCAGCCCACGACCCCGTTCGTTCCGTTGCGAGGCTTCGAGATCGACGAGCTCCGGATCTCGGTCGACGCCCGCTACGATGCCCCGTTCATCCCCCAGAGCCCCATGGGATCCGACGGCGCATCGCTGCACTGGACCTTCGACGAGGGCCAAGGTACTTCGGCGTCGGACTCGGTCTACGGGCTCGAGCTCGAGCTTTCCAATGAGGGCATCGACTGGATCGAGGTCGAGTAGAGGACCAGATCATGGTCCACAATCCAACCAAGATCGCAGCACTGACGATCAGCGTCGACTCCACGCTCAAGCGGATCGCATGGGCGTTCGGATGCTCGAAGAAGGGGAGCGAAGAGGAGTCGATGCTCCGCGACGTTCTCATCGACAAGGTCCGACTCGAAAGCGAATCTCCGATCGATCCAACAACGAAGACTTGAGGAGGATACATGCCAAATCTGAAGTACACCGTCGAGATTCGACCCGATGAGCTTGATCATTCCGGGTCGACATCCAAGGTCGTGATCCTTGCTAATAACGGACAGATCGTCGGCACACCTGCAAGGGGACTGTTCGGATGCGCCGACAAGGGTCAAGCGCAAGTCTACCTGGACATCGTGATGTTCGCGTTCCGCTACGGATTCTCCGAAGCTGCATCGGAGCTGTTGCGAAGCATCCGCGTCGCGAACCAGGGCATGGATTGCAGGACGAAGGTTTAGGCCATGGCCATGACGCGTCCGATAAACCAACATCCATCCATCTCCAAGCTCATCGACATCCTGATCGGAATGGATGCCCGGTGTCGTCGAGCGATCGAGTTGCTCTTCGAACGATCCGAAGGCGAGACCATGGAAGCAGTCACCACCCTGACGACTGGGACGAGGCTGATCTCCGTGCTTCGTCGCATGGTGGAGGTTCGGTCCGGGCTCGAAGGGGTCATGCAAGCCTTCGGCGCTCCAGGCGACTGGGGGTATGCCACTCCGCTCGGAGAAGTCCTGTACGAGATCAGCAGATCTGAGGCCGGCCCAACCCCTGCCCAGTTTTCTCTCGACCCGGCCAAGCCACCGCCGCATTGGATCGAGGGCGAGCAAGGTTACTACCCCCCCGAGTATCCGGGTCCTCTCATCCACGGCGAGCAGACTCTCGAGGCCGCTCATGAGATCTACGCCGACGCGTCGAGACCGGCAGTTCTCTTTCTTGCGGAGCGGATCGTCGCCGACCTCAAGGTTCGCGCCGAGTCGTTCTCTCGACGCGGCGACACGATGACCGCAGCCCTGCTCTTGGAGATGGCCGAGGAGTACATGCAGGCAGCTCGAGGAGAGAGCGTCCGCCTGCTCGGAGATCCGTCATGACGAGCCTGACCATTCTCGACCAGGAGACGAGAGAGGAACTGGCGGAGTTCGGAATGGTTCCCGTTCCGACCGTCAAACTGTGCAAAGACTGTCGGTTCTCGGTACCCTCGGGTGTCTCAATGGGCATGGTATGCGAGATTGAAGGTCGATCCTTGTGCGAGCACGTCAATCCAAGAGGACTGTGCGATCGTCATCAACGCAAGACCGCGATAGTCGCTCACTCCACTGCTATGGCTCACTCCACCGCCATGGTTCTGACCTGCGCCGGCACGGGTCTAGGGGTCGGGATGGTGTTCGGGTTCATCCTCGGCGTCGTCCTCGGGTGATCCGATGAAGACGCCAGGAAGTTCCTCCGTGTTGTCCGGAGAGATCGTCGTCGAAGAAAGATCGCCATCTCCGAAGATCCCGAGGTCAGAGAGTCGTCCCTTGCCACTCGAGGTATGGAGGAATCGACTCGACCCGATGTGCTATTACCGAAGGCCTTCCGTACGAGGTCAAAAGATCCTTCGTTAGAAGGCTCCTATGCGATTGATTGGAGATCTTCAACGTCAGCTTCAGATCATCGATTATGAAGCCGACGATCTGCTGAGGCGAAGCTCTGCTCTTCTCGATGAGACGAAGCAATCGTTCCGCAACAGCTCGAGTCCGGTCGGATTCCAGTCCCGTAGCGCGAACTCGAAGCTCTCTCGTCAGAGGATTGAGATCGCGAGCTCAGGACGGAAGCGCTACGTCCCGATCGGTCCCTTCGTGTCGAGCACCTACGTCTCGATCGAAGCGACGTGTCCGCCCTCGTGCAGGTTCAAGGAGGGTGGGTGCTTCGCCAAGGCAGGATCGACCCACCTCACGATGTCAGGTCTGGATCGAGCTGCGCTCGGCCTGACGGCGCTCCAGGTGAGTCTCGCCGAGGCCGCGGCGATCGACGCGGCGATGCGTCGGGGGATCCCTCAGGATGGGGCTCGTGGTGGCCGAGACCTCCGCCTCCACGTCGGAGGGGAAGTGAGCTGTACGGCTGGAGCGCGGGCCTTGGCAGGAGCTGCGGAGCGGTGGAAGTCCAGGGGCGGTGGGGCGGTCTGGTCCTTCACGCACCGGTGGGCTCAGATCAGCCGTGACGCCTGGGGCCCGATCTCGGTCCTGGCGTCGTGTGAGACGCACGAGGACGTCGTCGCGGCAGTCGCAAGGGGGTTCGTCCCGGCCATCGTTGTCCCCGAGTTCCCTTCGGGTCCCAGAGCCTTCTATTTTGCGGGGAGGAAGACGATCCCCTGTCCTGCCGAAGCCAGCGAGCGGGTCGAAGGAGGGCCAACGTGTTCATCGTGCCGACTCTGCCTCGACGACCGGAAGCTGTTCGAACTCGGGCTCGCGATCGGATTTTCGGCTCACGGCCGGGACGAGGAGGACGCCTCCAACGTTGTTCCAGTCAGGAATCTGACGAGAGATCGAGTCGCCATGAGATCAAGTAGCGTCGACGAGAGATAGTTCATGGAGCAGGCCCTGGAGCAGTTCCTGGACGTTCTCTCGTCGATCTTCGAGCACGGCACGCACAGCTTCTCGCGCATACCTCCAGTGTGGAAGATCTTTCGCGATGGGTACGGTGAGACGGATCCATGCGAGAAGGATTCCGATGTGGAGCGATGCGGCGATGCCCGGGCTGGCGATCCATGCCAAGACAGCGTCACACTCCTGTCTCGACTGTGAATCCATGACAAGATCGAAGATCTCGTCGAACACGACGTCGACTTCGTTCTCACTCTTGGCAGCGAGAAGACGCTCCGCCAGCGCCGGAGTCATCGGACCATTCCATCCGAACGACGGGACTGGATCGCGCGGTACTCCTGGATCGTCTTCTCGACACCTTCTCGCAGCGAGATCTTCGGCGACCATCCCAGTTCTCGGATCTTCGAAGAGTCCAGGATCTTCCTGGGCATGCCGTCAGGCTTCGACTCGTCCCATTCGATCAGTCCGCGATACCCCGTCAGCTCTGAGACAAGCTCCGCGAGCTGCATGATCGTGACCTCGACGCCAGATCCGACATTGATCGGCGCATCGTCATCGTAGTCCCTCAGCGCAACGGCGACGGCATCTGCGAGGTCGTCGACGTGGAGGAACTCGCGGAACGGAGTCCCGGTGCCCCAGAGCGTCACCGGCCCACCGTTGATCCTGGCGCCCTCGAACTTCATGATCAGGGTCGGGAGCACATGGCTCGCGTCGAGACTGTACCGATCCTCCGGCCCGTAGAGGTTGGTTGGCATCACGCTGACGTAGCGGCGACCATACTCGCGTCGGTAGTACTGGCACAGGCGAAGCGTGGCGATCTTCGCGAGCGCGTACGCTTCGTTGGTCGGCTCGAGCTCGCCCGTCAGCAACGCCTCGGGGCGCAGCGGCTGCTGGGCGGCGCGTGGGTAGATGCAGCTGCTGCCCAGGTTGACGAGGCGACCGATTCCGGCACAGTGGGCGGCGCTGACGACGTTCATGCCGATCAGCATATTGTCGAGCATGAACTCCACGGGAAGGGAGCTGTTGGCCCCGATCCCTCCGACCCTGGCCGCAGCGAGAACGACGGCGTCAGGACGGAGATCTCGGAGCACTCCCTCGACCTGGGACGCGACTCGAAGATCAGGGCCTCGGCCCTCCGGAGCTACGACCTCGTCCACGTACGGACTCTTGGATAGCCTCCGGATCAGGGCCTTTCCCACCATGCCTCGATGCCCTGCGATGTAGACCCTCATGTTGTCTCCTTCTCGGTCAGCTCGACGTCAGCGTCGACCATCAGATCGATGAGGTCGTCGAAATCCGTCCTCGTGCTCCATCCAAGGATCTCCTGCGCCTTGCTTGCGTCTCCGAGGAGAAGATCGACCTCTGAAGGGCGAACGAATCGTGGGTCTTCCACGACGTACTTTTTCCAGTCGAGACCGAGCTTTCCGAACGCCTTCTCGACCAGATCTCTCACCGAGTGAGTCTCTCCTGTCGCCAACACGTAGTCGTCGGGAGAATCCTGCTGCAGCATCATCCAGGCACCCTCGACGTAATCCGGAGCGTATCCCCAGTCCCTCTTCGCATCGAGGTTTCCGAGGCGAAGTTCAGACTGGATCCCTGCCGAGATCCTGGCCGCAGAGAGCGTCACCTTCCTCGTCACGTAGTTCTGGCCTCGCCTCGGCGACTCGTGATTGAAGAGGATCCCGTTCACGGCGAAGAGCCCGTAGGCTTCACGGTAGTTGACCGTCGTGTAGTAGGCGTAGGCCTTGGCGCACGCGTACGGGCTCCTGGGATGGAACGGCGTCGTCTCGCGCTGAGGAACCTCGTGGACCTTTCCGAACAGCTCCGAGCTCGACGCTTGATAGTAGCGACACGAACTCAAACCCGTGGCCCGGAGCGACTCGAGGAGCCTGGTCGATCCGACCGCAGTGGCCTCGGCGGTGTACTCGGGAAGATCGAAGGAAACCCTCACGTGGGCCTGAGCTGCGAAGTTGTAGAGCTCATTCGGCTGCGAGACCTCGATCGCCCTCCTGAGGCTCGAGGAGTCGCAGAGATCGCCGTAAAGAAGCGTGAGCTTAGGATCGTCCGGATCGAGCAGATGGGCGATGTGCTGAGTCCGTAGCGTGGCCCCTGGTCTCACGAGGCCATAGACATCGTATCCCTTGCGGATCAGGAGCTCGGCCAGGTAGGACCCGTCCTGGCCGGTGACACCGGTGATCAGCGCTCTCTTCTTGTCGCCAGGCATCGTCAGAGGACCTCGTCGTTGATCCAGACGATGATCACGTCCTCGACCAGATCGTCATGGTTCGGATCCATGTACAGATCGACGTGTCCGTAGTCGGGCGTGAAGTGATCTTCGACATCGAAGGGGCTGGTCGACGTCAGGTTGACCTGGTCCATCATCCACGGACCCATGCCTCGACCGCTCTCGAGCAACAGCACAGGCTCGTCGTAGACGTCGAGGTTGTCGACGAACTCATCATCGCCGCCGAGAGAGCAGTTGGCGTCTCTGATCTTGCGGATCGATGTGTAGTCCATGAACGTGGACGAGATGTTCCCGAACACGCGCTCTTCCGATCCGTAGAGGAAGGCGTCTGCGATGACATCGCCTCGGACCAAGGAGAAGTTTGGTACCGCCGACGTGACGGGGCTCGGCGGTGGGGCATCGAGCAGGGCGATCACGAGCTGATGGAATGCCGGATCGACCTGCGCCAGCGCGACGAGCATCTTCTGCTGCTGAGTCGATGTGTCGTAGACAATCCCCGACCCGAGCATGATGTCGAGGTCGTCGCAGATCGACGCGTTGGTCTGGATCACGTCGTCGTCGTCCGACCACATCGCGGATTCCCACAGCGCCAGGCCTCCGAAACTGTGGGGCCTACGATCCGCCATGGCGATCGCCATGGCACTTCCGTACGACAGACCGCCCGGGACAACCTTCTTCCACGGGTGACGATCCTTGATCCGATCGACGATGTAGAGCGCGTCATCGACGCTCGATTCCAGGCCCCAGTCTCCGATCGCGGAGCAGTCGACCACGAGGCCCTCGCACTGGCCGGCAGAGATCCCCGCCTCTCGAGGCGTGTACCCCCACACCTCGATACCCTCGCTTGCGAGTCTTCCCGCGAACGAAGACGACAGATCGTCATCCTCGTCGAAGGTGTACGTCGCGAATGTCGCAGCGAGCGGAGGAAGGGCGAGGAAGACCGCTCGCGTCGGCTCGCCGATCTTCTTGACTCGATGCATCGTGAAACGATCCAGGGAGTCGCACCCGTCCTGCACGACCGTATCGGTCTGGACGTAGCCATCGTTCACGTCGATGTCGATGGAGACGATGTGCCGTCCCCACCATGCGTGAGCATCGGTGCAGAGAAGGGCGAGGATGGTGAACGTGATCGCGGCGAGAGAGGCTCTCATGCTCCTGATTTCCTTCATGGGTGATCCTGGCGCGGATGATACCCGCTCTTTCGACCCGCCCCAAGTACGAGGCTCACGTCTCACTTGCTCAAGATCAAAGCGCGCCACTGGCACTGGATCCTGCTCTTCCGACCCGATACGAGTCACGGAGATCCTGCGCGAATGCGAGATGTTCGGGCCCTGGAACTGGGTCCTGCTCTTCCGACCCGATACGAGGAGGCGTCCCACGAGACTGAGTGGGGCAACACAGACTGACACTGGATCCTGCTCTTCCGATCCGGTACGATGGTCTTCAATCGTCGACCCCACCTGGCACTGGGTCCTGCTCTTCCGACCCGGTGCGAGCCGATCTTGGCCGAGCCATGCGGGTGAATACTGGGCTCCTGGCACCGGATCCTGCTCTTCCGACCCGGTACGAGGTGAGGCCTCGGTCTTGCGTGCGTTGCTCCATTCGTCTCGCGTCGGATCGGAAGCTCAGGACACTTCCCCGTTCGCAGATAGCCACCTCGATCCGAAGATTCGGGGCGAGGTTTGACGGCACTCTCCGGGGGCATCACATCGGGCATGCCCTGCCCTAGACCAGCTCGATGCCGGCGACGTCGACCCTGCCACGGATCGGCATCGCTCGGCAAGGAAAAGTTTCCGAACCGGTCAGGTGAGTTCTAGCTTCCAAGGAGCGGGGATCGAATGATCATGTCGTAGCAACCCGTCGCATCTCCAGCGAACCGATTCCTCTCCCAGTGAGCTTCCAGGATCAGGAAGCCTCTCGCCATGGCCCATTCCAGTACGTCTCCGACCGGAACGAAGGCCCACGGCTCTGGCTCGTGATGCTGATTTCCTTCCGCTCCCCAGCTCAGCAGAAGTGTCCCGCCTGGCTTCAACCACTTCATGTTGTGGTCCAGCGAATCTCTCCAGTTCGGGTCGTGCTCGAGCATCGACGTGCAGACGATGCAGGAGAACAGCTGGAAGAACCCTGTCTGATTCGCATCGCAGACGAGGTCGACGCCGGGTCCCGCAGTTCGATCGACGCCGACGTACAGATCGGATGACAGGTACAGCCTCGCCGATCCGTTGTAGTCGAACGATCCTAGCTCGAGGATCCCGCCGAACCTCCAGAGGTGGCCGTAGGTCAACTGTGCGTAAGTGAGCCACTCTCGGTTGCCCTGATGCATGGATCTGGATCCTAGATCTTGAGGAAGGTTCCGTCTCTTCGCATCATCCCGGACCACGTAGGACCAGGATCGGCCCACGATCGACGATATCTCCGGAAGGGAACCACTCGATCGATGGCCTGGATTGGAACGACGAAGGATGGCTTCTCGTCGCCCTCCTCGAACCATTCCACGCTCCCGTGAGTGGAGTTCCAGAACGCGGTCGATCTGTCGTCGAGCCAGTCGACGAGACCGAACGACGACTGAACGATGGCCTGGGACATCGCGACTTGGCCATAGTAGCCAGAACGGTAGCCAGGATCGGAAGAGAACACAGGGGATCCGTTCCAACCCTTCCGGATCGATGCCCGGATCGACTCCGCTTCAACCGCTCCGATGAAGACAGTGGCGGTTGGAAGTGCTGGGGATGACTCCAAGCTCCAGTCCCAGACGGCCCCCGCGACCATGCCACTTGCTTGGATTCGATCGATCATCCACGCGTCGAAGTCGTCCGATGCGAAGATGTAGTCGTCCTCGATCAAGATGAAGTGGGAGGCTTCGGGAGATGCTTCGATCGTGTCGACGTAGGCGCCGTAGCTCATGCCAACGTTGGGTCGAAGCATCACCCGGACCGGTACACCTCGGATCTCTCGAGGGATCTCGTCCATCCACGACAGGTCGCCATGGGCGACCGTGCCCGTCACCGTCGTACTGTGAGCGATCGTGATCCGATCGACGCTGTGGCTGAGTCGGGACAGGCTCTCGAGGTGCTGCTTCAGCAGCCACGATCTGTCGATCTCGTACTGCTGGGTCTTGTCGATACGAGACCCCATGTACGATGCGATGACGTACTCGACGTGACGTGCCATGAAGATCCTATCGGAGAAGGAACTCGGTCCCTGGGACGAGGTAGTCGTCGATGCATCGACGCGTTGTGAAGTTCATCAGCTCAGCTGTCGCGTCTCTCGAGATCCGAAACGCCTCCTCTTGGGACAGATCGACGATCTTGACGACGACTCCGTACGCCGTGTCGACGGACGCTCTCCATGGAAGGACGATGCAGTTCTCGCTCGATAGCGGCCAGTGATCTCCATCCTCGGTGACGAGGACCGCCGACGTCGACGCCGCCTGGAACAGCCTCCACGTACTGTAGGATGCGACGTCGTAGTGATAGATGTTGAGGACGACCTTGGCTCGGTTGACCTCGCGAAGAAGTCCTGCGCCGAACAAGCTGCTCAGGTCACGGTATCCCTTCCCCATTCCGAACGAAGACAGCTTGGAGAAGAAATCAGGTCGCTTCCCTACCCGAGAACCGTAGAAGCACGCCTCGTCTCGCTTCTCGACTGCGAAGTCCGGAACTCCCATCGTGGACGGGTTCATTCCGTGCGGAAGAACGAAGGTTGGACGGCCGGTCTCTCGACCGATCTGCTGCGCCATCCATGGTGTGTGGAGGCCGATGGCGTCCAGATGGACAGACCGGAGGAGGAGGCGATCGAAGTCCGCTCGGTGCTCAGGGGCGAGGCGGGTCAAGTCGGGGTCGTACGCCTCGAAGAACATCCCCGCGACGGCAGCTCGTCGATCGCTTGGGATCTCCGCGATCGTGTCCGGAGTCCAGTGCAGGAGCAGAGACCTCGAGTCACGAAGTTCCGCGAAGACTTCGTCGAAGCGATCCGCATCGTGAACTGAAAGCCAAGGAGTCGACTGATCGATGTAGGCGAGACGAAGATCGATGAAGGATGCGTTGCGCGGGAAGAATACGGCGTAGTGCGCACCGGTCTGGGGATGAACGTCTCTGCCCATGCAGGACTCTTGCTTGTGGGTTCAGCGTGACCAGACGAGAAGATGCTGGTTCTGGTCGGGTGACTGCTCACGTGGAAGGTCCTTGGGACCCACCGCGATGTTCCACCGCGACTCGTCGAAGTCGCTGGGGTAGAGGTAGGACCGGTGGGTTTCCATCGGGTTGCCGCCATCGGGGCCCTGCTCGTGGATCCCGTGAGGCATCTCGGCGATGACCATGGCGCGGCTCGCCAGTGACTCGAGGATGCTCAGTGCTGTCGCCTTGTCGACATGCTCTGGGCCCTGAAGCCAGATCACCACGGTGGGATGATCTGCGTGGGGCACGGCAATGAAGTCCTGGATCGTCGCCTGGAAGACCTTCGCCTCGGGATAGACCTGCCTTGCCCATTCGGCGTTGGGTGCGAACGGTTCGACGATCATCACGCGACCACCGGTGGCGATGACATGCTGATGGAATGGCAACTCTCGGTGGGTCTTCACACCGACCAACAGAAGGGTTGCGCCGTCGAGGAATCCGAGATCGGAAAGGAACCGACGCTCGGCGAGATACCCTGTGTCCCAGACTTCGTACGTCATCGATCTACGTTCCTGGGATCGAGCGTATCACGTCGATCCCGTAGTAGGGGTGGTCGTTCATGATCTTGTCGATCTCGAGCTTGACCTCTGGAGGTGTCGGATGCGCCTTGTCCCATAGATTGTTGACGACCGGGTGGAGATCTGCGTCTTCCGGTTGCCACTTCACGAACCGCTCACGCCAGCCAGGTCTGAGCTCGGCCTGGTGGCCGTGACACGTCCACTTGTACCCCATGAGGTTCTCGCACTGCGCGTATCCGAAGTGCAAGACCTTGAGGTGATCGGGAAGCCGCCCTGTCGACCCGGCGCGGTGCCTCTGGTCGACGACCCTGATCGGAGCGAACGCATCCAGGACCATGTAGTCGAAGGACCTCCAGAAGTTCCAGAAGTTCGCCATCCACGCATAGGCACTGTTGCTGTTGGCGACGTGATCCAACGCCATCTCAGCATGGCCCTCAGGCCAGATCTCGTCCGCGTCCACGACGAGGACCTGGCAAGGCCCGTGCTTCTGCTGGATCGTCCTCAGCGCTTCCTCTCGGTGATGATGCTCGCTGTTCCATCTCCCCTCGATCCAGTGGACCGGCTTGGTCGCGAATCGAAGCGCCTGAGCCTTGAGTTCCTCGCGGGTGTCCGGACATGGGTACGGAGACTTGAATCCGTAGCTTGGGACGTCCGTGTAGAAGATGTAGATCGCATCGACTGCGTCTTGAATCGATCGGATCGACCAGGCGAGGTACTCCTTGCCGTAGTGGATCGCGTAGTAGGCAACCTTCATGACTTTCGTTCTCCTCTTTCTACCGTGACTCGGATCGGGCATGGATCATCGAGATGACCTCATCGACCACGATCCGATCGTCGACTCTCTCAGGGCCGACGCTGGTTCGAGATGTCTCGACGAAGCCCAGCTTGTGGTACAGGCTTCTCGCCGTTGCGTTACTCGCGAGGACCTCGATCCACGGGATCTTGCCCTGGATCTTCGACTCCGCAACCAAGAATCCGAACACCAGTCTCCCGTAGCCCTTGCCTCGGAATCCAGGATCCATCGCTGCCGTGAGTGCGGCGTAGTCGGACATCGGATCCCAGGCGATGAGTCCGTATCCGACCGTGACAGGGGATCCGACATCGACGGCGGACTCGACGAGGTAGAGCGTCTTCTCTCCGCTCTTCACCCACCGATCGAACCACTGACGCTGCTGATCCTCGGTGATCATTTCTCGATGTCGTGTCATGTACATGCGAGCTGCGTTCCTGATCGGAAGCACAGACATCGCATCTTCGACACAGGAAGCCTCTCGGATCGTAGTCATCGCCTCGCCGATCTGATCGTCGCGTCGATCACACGATCCATGTCGCTACTGGAGAGCCACCAGCCTACCGGAATGGCGACCTGGTGCTTGGAGAAGTGGTCGAGTCCGGCCAGGTTGGGGCTGGCGATGGATGAGTTTCGGAACGCGTCGTGTTTGTCGTTCCTCGCATGGACTGGACTCGTGTCGATGCCCAAGTCCTTCATCTTGGAGGAGAAGTCCTCAACGTCATCCACGAGGATCGTGTAGATCCACCAGCTGCTCTCAGGATCCCATTTTGGCTCGATGATCCCGTTCATGCCGCCGAGCTCGAGGCATAGAGTTTTGGCGTTCGATCGGTGACGCTCGAGGATGTCGTCCAGGCCAACGGCGTTGGCGATTCCGATCGTCGCAGCAACGTCGTTCATGTGGTACTTGTAGCCGACCTCCTCGATGTTCTGCTCGCATCGAAAGGACTTCGATCCTCTTCGATCGAGGCCATACCACCGGAGAAGCCTGGCCCGATCCAGCTGATGATCGGGGACGCAGATCGCTCCTCCGTCGACCGTCGTCAGGTGCTTGATCGCTTGGAAAGAGAAGCAGACGTAGTCCCCGCCGACTCCGCTTGCGACGTGGTGACCATCGATCGTGGTCCCAACCGCATGTGCAGCATCCTCGATGACCGGGATCCCGAAGGACTTGAGCGCTGCGTAGTCGCACGATCGTCCGCCCCAGTCGACCGCCATGATCGCCTTGACGTGATCGTTGATGTTCTTGCTGACGTCGATCGGATCCAGGTTTCCGTTCCACTTGTTGACGTCGCAGAACACAGGAGTCGCGCCTCGTCGAACGATCACGCCGTTGGTCGCGGTGCATGTCTGGGCCGTCGTGATGACCTGGTCCCCGGGCCCGACCCCGCACAGATGAAGGGCAAGATCAAGAGCAGCGGTTCCACTGCATATGGTGAGAGCTGGTCTTCCGAATCGATGCTCGAGCACTTCTTCGAACTGATCGACTCGAGGACCTTGACCGATGTACCCGGACATCAGGACGCCCCGAACCTGATCCGGAACCTCCTCTCGCATGTAGACCTTGAAGAGTGGGATGGTGATATCCATTCGATTCCTCCTACAGAGCTGCGTCGATTTCGCTTCGGAACGTCCGGCGGACACAGAGCTCCTGAAACAGAGCTTCGCCTCGGACCTGACGATCAGGAGACCGGATCAGATCCACTGTGGCGCTGATCAGGCCTTGGTAGGGAACGTGGACGATCGAACCATCATCGAGAGGGTAAGGATCCTGGATCGACTCGGAGACGATCGGAAGCGAGTAGGCTGCGGCGATGGCGAAGCGCAGAGGTGCGTAGACCGGAGCCTCATACTGCTGGACGTTGAGCATCACCTTCGAGCTTCGAAGGATCCGATCCCTGTCCTCGCCCCACGCATTCGGTCCCTCGATGAGTCCGGACAGCTTGAGGCCTTCGACGATCGGAGATCGTCGACCCCAGACATAGCTCTGGTGTGTGAAGTCGAACTGGGTCGGAAGCGGATCGTTCCCGAATCCAGGATGAGAAGCCAGGCAGACGTAGCGGAACGATGGATGCCGGGTCGCCGTCCATCGGTCACTGACCCAGATCTCGTCGACGCGCTGGATCATGCGATCGATCGATCCGTCGGTCAGTATCGGCGTCCCATCGAGACGTTCGAGGAACCACCAGATGATGATGGCTCGTCTCGATATGCATCGATCCAGGATCGGACCCATCTCTCCGTTGTTCGGCGTGAAGATGTAGACCGCGAACTTGTCCGGATCGATCTCGTCCACCCAACACGTCTCGTACCCGGAGAGTTCGACGAGCCTCCAGAAGTCGGAGTAGGAGTCGTAGGAGTGGCGAGTCTTCGCGAAGATCACGGTCATGTCCGAGAACCCCTCACCGCAGCGACGAGGGCTGCGAGTTCTTGGACTCGAACACTCCACGTGTGATGAGATCTTGCGAGATCTGATCCCATCATGCCGATGTTCCTCAGGTCATCCCTTCGCGATGGTTCGATCCAGTGACGGATCTTCTCGACCAAGTCCTGGCACGTGTCCCATGCGATGCAGTTCTCTCCGTCGACGAGTCCGAGGCCCTCTTGGTCCTCAAACCTTCGGACGAGAGTAGGAGTCCCACACGCCAAGGATCGGAAGAGGCGATCTGATGTGTATCGAGCAAGTCGGTTGGTCAACGAGATCGACACAGCCATCAGACTCTCTCGATACACCTTCCCGGAACTACGCTGAGGGATGGACTCGGTCTTCGGACCCCATCCACCTCCGTAGATCCCAGATCTTGGGATGGATCGAAGGGCGTTGACCACGTCCCGGCGAAGCTGGGCCTCGCTTCCCGGAAGCGCATCGTAGCGACGATGATAGTCTTGCCCCATGAACACGACGTCATGGCGAGCGCCCCACTGTTCGTCTCCGGGGTGGTACCGGTCTTCGTCGTATCCGATCTGAAGGTAGGCAGCGTTCTCCATGCCGCGCTCACGATGGAGACGCACCTGTCCTGTGCCGGTGAAGAGCATCAGATCAGCGTGTGGCCACATCTCGTACGCCCACGAGTCCTGGTACCCCACCCACGGTCCGTTGGTCGGACCGACATCTCCGGACCATGTCGCGATGACCATGGACGGATCGTGAACATCGGATCGGATCTGCCGCACCGCGTCCACGGACACAGCGCCCGCTCCTTGGAGCTGAAGGAAGACGATCGTCGGCTGGAGCTGGCGGGCCGCCTCGACAAGCGCACGATCCCTCGAGGCCGTGTCTCTCAGACTGGTCCACTGCACCACGGAGTGGCCGGCGCTACCCATGGCTCGGAACGCCTCGACCATAGACGTCTGAGGGTCATCCTCGGTCCAGAGCTGGAAGTGAAGGAACCTCTCGGGGCCGGAGATCCGGTTCGCTGGGATGCGTCCGACATCAGGATCGAGACTCGGTATCCTGGACCATCGCTGATTCGGAGACTCGCCGATCTCGATCCTTCGCAGTGCCTCGAGTTCGTGAGGTTGAACAGATGGCGCAGGACCCCTGAACGACAGCCTGTCGATCGATGGCCAGCGGCGGAAAAATCCCCGTCGCGCGACGTCCTTCTTGGAGTTTCCGGCTCGGAGTTCGTCTCGGTGTTCGTCGTGGCGAACCCTTGCGTCAGGAGCTTCGACGACCTTGTACCCGAGGCGGTACACCCAGCATGAGAGTTCGGTGTCACCTCCGTAGGTGTAGTAGACGCTCGCCCACATGCCGCCGCAGATCTCGGCGATCTTCTGGAGCAGAGAGCCTCGAGTGATCGAGAAGTTGGCGTAGGGGATCGATCCGAAGATCTTCTCGTTCTTCCACTTCCCACCCTCGAGGAACGCCATCGAGATCTGCCCAACGAACGGATCCCGGAAGTAACGAACACCCTTCTCGATCGCATCATCGTAGAGCTCGGCATCGTCGTTCATGGCGACGACGTAACGCCCCTTCGACACGGACCATGCTGCATTGAACGCCTTGACAGCGCCGTTGAGGCCGCCGTTGACGACGGTGCAGTCGGGTTGATCCTTGAGCCATGCATACGACGGATCCGCCTCCGAACCGATCGCGACGATAATCTCGTAGGTCGTCGACGAGCACGCCTTGCGAATCGAAGCGACGCAACGCTGAAGAAGAGATGTTCGGTTGTGTGTACCGAGGACGACGCTGATCTCGACAGAGTACGATCCGACATCAGGGAGGAGCGGGTGGAGAAGCTTCGTGTCGACGACGCTCGGGTCCGGAGGGATGTAGCCACGGCTCCGAGGATGTCGAGGTCCGGATGTCTCTCGACTACGGCTTTCTCTCGGCCTTGGATTGGGGACTGGGGTGACGACTCGATCTACGGATGGAGAGTTCGGACGAATCTTGACGCTCCGTCCGCCGTCACCCTTTCGGATCTTGATCCCCATCGCGATTCATCCACGAATCTTGGCGCCCTTGGGGCACGTCGGACAGGGAGTTTCTGGCGTCGTGGTCGCGGACTGCGATTCACGGACCGTCACGGTGCTTCGTTGGGGGATGGTGGAGGTTCCACCGGGGCGTCCGACGCGGATTCTGTTGGCGTTCTGCACGGGTCTCTCCTGGGTCTTGGCTGCTGGAGGTTGAGGTGAAGCAGCCCCCCTCATAGTCCACGTACAGCGATGATCACGCAAGAAACTGTTATCGTCGTGGTAATGCCTCGTCTTCTGCCCGTAGAACGCGTCAACCGCCGATCCGACGTCGATGATGGTCTGACGCCTCGAGGGATCTTGCCGGGTCCAGTATCGATGGATGATCACCTTCGCGCATGGCCCAGCCGCAACGAAGATCGGACGATCGATGCCTAGGAGCTCGTCGACCACGGAATCCAGATCCCAAGTGGAGGAGACCCCGTCCTTGGGAACCTCAATCCCGCCGTGTTGACCCACGACGATGGCGTCGTAACGGTGGAACAGCTCTCCGATCCTCGAGAGATTGGCGTGGAGGAAGATCGTCGCGAAGGTGAGCCTCGACTCAGGAGTATGGATTCGGTTCGCCAGTGTGACGTACTTGGCGAGACAGCAAGCCATAGGGATCCCGACACAGTATCGGTCGTCGACATACTCCATCGACTCGATCAAGTACGGAGCGATCCACGACTCCCCTCTCGAGGCGTCGGTCCTCCACTGGTCCGCGCTCACGTAGGGTTTCTTCGCGACGAGGCTCGCCTCTCCATCCCCGTACCTGACCAGCGCGAACGGTTCCTCGGCCTCGAGGATCGCGTCGAAGTCCCGATCGTGACGATGGCTGAACATCGACCTATACTAGACGATCACATGAACCTGGCACTGAGTTCTTCTCTTCCGACCCGACACGAGATTCGACCACGGCAATGACCCCTGACACTGGATCCTGATGTTCCCGATCCGCTCGACGATCAAGAGCAGCTATGCCTGGCACGGAGTCCTGATCTTCCGACCTGGTACGAGATCGCTCCGAGTAGAACGACGTCCGTCATGGCGAGCGTGGCACTGGGTCCTGCTCTTCCGACCCGGTACGAAAACATCTTAATCCGGGGTCCTGCTCTTCCGACCCGGTACGATGGTCCGAGCATCTGACCGTGGCACCGGGTCCTGTTCTTCCGACCCGGTACGAGCTGAGTCGCACGCCACGCACCTCGGCGATGAAGTCGGCTGGCACCGGATCCTGCTCTTCCGATCCGGTGCGAGACTTTTTTCGCGAAGTCCAGGCGGTGTCTGGCACTGGGTCCTGCTCTTCCGACCCGGTACGAGGTGAGGCCCCGGTCTTGCGTGCGTCGCTCCATTCATCTCGGATCGGGTCGGAAGTTCAGGACACTTCCCCGTTCGTAGAGGGCCACCTCGATCCGAAGACTCGGGTCGAGGCTTGACGGCACTCTCCAGGGGCATCACATCGGGCATGCCCTGCCCTAGACCAGCTCGGTGCCGGCGACGTCAACCTGCCACGGATCGGCGTCGCTCGGCAAGGGAAAGTTTCCGGACCGGTCAGGTCACGATGGGGTGCGGACCGTGAAGTCGCGGAACCTTCCCAGAATGTCGGATGGTCCGTCGACGTTCGAGTAGGTCATGAGTCCAAGCGCTACCGTGTTTGGCATCGCAGGAGTGGCGACGCTTCGATTGACCGTGTTGATCAGCGTCCATGGTCCATCTTGCGAGGGTCCGAAGAACGTCGAGAAGATCTGTCCGATCCTAAGCAAGCGAAGCCATCCCGCTCCACTTGGGTTCGGGATGTAGTCGAAGTGAGACACGCTGTCTTCCGTCGACTTGTGCTCCGCCTGCAGAGCACCTGTTCCGTTCGAACCGAACCCGACGTGGACATAGTTGTAGGGCGGACCAGAGGTGTCGAGCGCGGACAGACCGACGATTTTGAAATCTTCGGTCGGGGCTGCAGCGTCATCCGCGGCGTTCCTGGCCTCCGCGTAGACTCGAGCATCGAAGTTCAGGGGGCATGCCTGGTTGAGAAGGAGCCCGTCGAACGCGTTGAACCAGAACGTTCGGTTGACGCCAGATCCTCCGCCGATGATCGGGATCCGTGCGTACCCTCCACCTACCGTGATCCCCGGCGTCGCCGCGGGCTTGATGATCCCCCACTTCGGAAGAAGTAGGTCTCCTGAGAACGGATCGTCGAGCGCCGAGAGAGGATCGACGTAGGGCTCCGGAGGAATGTCGATCTCTGGAACTGGATCCGTCGCGAAGAACGGATCGTAGTCCGGGTATCTCACCAGCGATCTGCGGACTCTTCCGTTTCGAAGAGCGGCCAGTCGCATGAGCTCCTGGGCCGTGAACCGAACCGGGTCGATCGTCCGAATGGGATCGCTCTGAACTCTCAGGTAGTGACGGGCCCGTCCGATCAGGATCAGCATTCTCCGTCCAGCCTACCACGCCCCTGAAACGACTCGAGGCGCGGCCGATGGATCACCGGGCGCGCCTCGAGTCCGATCCTGAGGTTGGCCTAGACCGAGGCTTCAGCGGTCGCCTCGGGGCTGCCCGAAGCCTCATCTGCTGCCGGTTCGACCGCAGCGTCGACGACCATGGGCCTCCATCCGATTCCCCTGTACGCCTCGTAGACCTCCCTCGCCACGGACTTGGCGCCGACGCCGGAAGAGTCGAGGAGCTGGGAGATCGAACCCTGGTGAGACGGCGGGTTGATCATGCCCCACGTCGAACGCTGCGAGTCGTAGGGAAGAACGAGCGTCAGACCTCCGATGTGCTGGACCACCGCCGCGAGATGGGTGGACCACCCCCTCTCGTGGACGCGCTGGAACTCGCGGAACGCCCGCATCGTCGCGACGCTGCACACCCATGCACCCCGGCCGACGTCGACCTCGACCTCCGATGCGTTCGGAGCCTCGGGCCCGATCAGCTCGATGTCGGAGCTGTCATCCGAATGGTAGATCGTGCCCGCGGCCGCGACGACCACGGGGATCCCCTTCTCCTCGAGCTCCTTGATCCGTGCGACAGCCAACTCGAACCACCGACCCGAAGGGATCGAATCCTCGTCGAAGACCGCGACGTACGGAGTCGTGAACTCCGCAGCCTGCAGGAACCGACGCCACGGTCCCATGTCTCGCTTCGACTGGTGCACCATCCCCGGGATGGCGTCGATCGCCGGAGCGTCGCTGGGGTAGATCGACGATGGGTTCACCCAGAGCTCGACATCGTACGGTCGCAGGGTTTGCCGCGAGATCATCGTCATCTGCTGACGGAGCAGCTGCGGACGATCGTGGGTCGAGAGCATCACGGTGATCGGCGACGACGGATCCAACTCGATCGGGCGGACCGCAGACGATCCAGGGCGTGCCTCGACGCTCATCGATCCGACCGGGGCCCCGGGGAGGATCGGCGAGTCGGTCGAAGGCAGCGTCACGCCAGGGGGCTGGCCGACGGTGTTGCCGGTCGGAATCGGGGTCTCGGTGGGCACGACACGGATCCCTGCCGTCCCTTGCGTCGTGACGATCCTCGCGCCCGAGACCGGGTGGCCGCTGGTCTGCCGCGCGATTCCACCCGAGTGCTGGGGAGGTGCCGGAAGAGGCGTTCCACCCCTCACCGAGACCGGTCCACGTGGACCCGTCACCGATGGGCGTCCCGCGCTACGGGGTGTCGGAGCGACGCCGGGCGCCGAGGTCACTCGGACCTTCCAGGCCGCCGCCTTGTCGCCGCCGGTCTGATTGGTGCGGACCTGGCCGAGCGGATCGTCGGGGTTGAACTCGCGCTGGTTGTTCAGCTCGAAGTTGGGATTCACGACGTGGCCGGGTGGGATCACGCGGCCGTCCGGGGCCAGGTTCTGGACGAAGTTGGGGTTCACGACGTGACCGGGCGGAACGATCGATCCGTCGGGGGCGCGAGGGGGTTCGGGGAACGATGCCGGGAGGGTCGGAGCGACGGTTCGCGCCTCGACCGAGGCCGGTTCGGACGCCGGGCCAGGAGCTGCGTCCCAGGGCATCGTCGCTTTTCCTGACGCAGGCGGAGCGTGGTCCGCGGGTGGAACGGTCGTGGCGGTGGCGGCTCGAGCAGCTCGAGCTTCGGCGAGTTTGTTGTCGGTCATCGTGAGATTGCCTCTGTGGTCGAGTCTGTGTCCTGGATCGAAACAGGGAAGTAGTGCGTCTTGCCATCTCGGCTTTCTGATCGCACGCGTCCCATCTGAGTAAGCCTCTTGATCGAACTGCTGATTTCTGATCGCTTCGCAGCGATCAGACCAGGGAGAGTGGCGCCGGGAGTACCTGAGAAGCCGTGCTTCTCGATCTCGCTCATGACGACGTCATCGAGGTCACTGTGATCGTAGTAGCCGATTCCCTGTTGCTTCACGTCTGCGGATCTCGACTCCGAGAACAACGACGTCTGCATATGGTTCGTGAGCGTGGCGATGCGATCACTCGAGCACTTGAAGTTCTCGAGCTTCTTCTCGATCCCGAGAAACCTTCGGCCAAGACCGATCGCCGCAACGCCGGTCGTCCCAGACCCGAGATGGGAGTCGAGGATCGATTCTCCGGGCTGCGTGTAGTCCCGTACCAGTGCCTGCATCAGTCCAAGTGGCTTCGCTCCACCGACGCTTTGATCGTGACGCTCAGAGCAGTAGTACCCACCGGGCTTGGTGCCCCACTTCTTGCGCAACTTGGGACGAGCGACGACCAGGTAGATCGCCCACGACGAGGGCCCATCGCCTTGGATCCGAACGTTCATGCCCGGAATGATGATCGGGATCGGGTGGAAGACATAGTGACCGAGACGCTTGAGCTCTCTCTCCCAGATCGGGTAGAGCACATGATCGGTCTGGACCAAGATCCACTTCCTCGTGATCCTGACGTAGTGCTCGGAGAGCACGGCCACATCCTTCTCGCTCAAGAAGTCGTAGCCCAGTCCATCCTTGGTGATCCAGGAGGCCTGGTTCTCTTCTGAGTCACGGCGCGTCGTCTTCTGACCCTCGTGGGTCTTCGCGCTGTAAGGCGGATCAGGCATCGTGTGATCGATCGACTGATCCGGTACCGAAGGAAGACCTTCGCTTGCGAAGCAGTCGGCGTGGACGATCTTCCAGCCCGATTCTGGAATCGTGAGCGAGTTCACCGGAGCGGGAGGGTGCGCGCTGACTTGGGCGACGTCAACCTTTTCCGTTCGGGTAGCGTAACTCTGTCGTTTTCTCGGCCTTCTGCTCCAGAAGGCTCAGCGGCGTGGCTTTCGGACCGTCACCGACGATCCCTTGACCTTGGCTCAGCAGGGGGGTGGTCCGCCTGTTCCTGGCGTCGACGAAGTCGATGCCGGGGCAGTGGATGACGCTTGAACCTTCGCAGATGATCGAATCGATGGAAGGCGAAGCTTCGCGTTACGTGACGATGTGGTCATGGTCTGATCTCCTAGGTTCTGGGCGACGATGCTCGAAGAAGAAGATCTGTGGGGTCTAGCAACTCGGGCGGAGCCGCACTTCCCTTGTACCACTTCTGGTTCTGCCTGGTTCCACTCCGATAGGTCTCGAAGTGAAGCATCTGCGAGTCGCACTTGCCTTCGCTGTCTGTGATCATGCATCCGATCTCGGCGATCTTCTGACCAGCTCGGACCCTTGAGCCTTTCCCAAGCCCAAGCTTCTGCGTCGACCCTGGCTCGAGTTCTCCGTAGAGAGCGACGAATCCTGAGTCGTGTTCGACGAGGACCGCAGGCGTTCCGAGGTTGAAGCTCTGGATCGCAACGATCGTTCCATCATCGATCGCGACGATCGGATCTCTGTGGTAGCCGTACAGATCGATGCCCGCGTGATGACGGGAGTCTCTCGACGTTCCGAATCGTCGAGAAGCGTTGCCGTGGATCGTCCCGTTGACGTCGCGGTACGCGACTTCTCCGACACGGCTGTTCTTCGTGACCACGGGCCAGACCGGGTCGCATGGTCCTTGGACTTGAAGGATGGCGCGACCCTTCGCATCGAACACGACGGCGGGAGGCATGACACCCGGTGCCAGGGCTCGATCGCATCGAGGTGATACGAATCTTCGCGCGATGACGTAGCCCAGCACCGACGTTCCAGCTGCCACCACGACAGGGGTAACCCATGCAGGTAGGCGTTCGATTCTTCGGATCAGGCTCTTCGTCGACATGGCGTCACTGGTCAGGACGCGGTCGACTCCAGTTCAGAGCGGCCTGCCTGCACTGCTTGAAGAAGTCGGTGGTCCATGCCGGAGACGATGCGTTCGGAGGCCATGTCTCGTTCGGATAGATCGAGTTGGCGATGCACACTGCGAGTCTCGGAGCATCGATCGTCGGCAGCTTCTCGAGGCAATCCCTCGCGACTCTTCCTGACATCAGCCAGAGAAGACCTTGCCATCCGGATGGATCTTGGGTCCCGTACTCCTGGGCGACTCGTTCACGAAGGTCAGACTCGACACGGATCGCGGCATCCCGCTGCCACGACTCCCAGGTTGCAGGGTCGGTCCACGGCCCTGACTCGGGAAAGCTCATCTCCAGGGCGCATGTCACGGCTTGCGGCCACGACATCACGTCATCGTCGCGTCGACACGTCGAGACAGCATCTCTGGATCGCTGCTCCCATCTCACTTCCCACGACTCCTCAGGCTCGACGGCGACGGCCTCGGGTAGTGCTGGGGTGAGCGGAGGCGGAGGCGGAGGAGATGACTCCGGGAGCGACAGAGGAGAGGATGGCGGAGCAAGAACCTTCATCCGAGACCGCCTGCGGAGAAGAGCTGCCGTCGTGACCGTTGCTGCTCCGAGAAGAACGGCGACGATGCCGATCTTCAGCATGCGACGGCTCGGATTCTTGCGTCTCCGCTTCACGACCTCAGGATCCTTCCGACTCGAATCTCGATGTCTCCGCGATGTACCGCTGGAGTTTCTCCCAGAGCACGTCGCTGACCACGTCGCCGCGACGAAGCTTCTCCGCCGCCTCATCGAGAGCCTCTTGCTTCGAACGCCCCGCATCGATCGCCGTCGTGATGATCGACGCGATCGACTTCCCGATCTCTTCGATGGTGCTCATCGTCCGAACGCCTCCGAGAGTGCAGAGAAGATCCCGAGTTCTCGAAGCGTGGAGGAGAGCGCGCTGACGCTTCTCGCCACCTGACTCCTGGCATCTTCGATCTCTTCGGGCGTCGCATCGCCCTTCTTGATCACGAAGTACAGCGTGGTCTGGGCCGTTCGAAGAATATCGACGGCTGTGGCCACCTTCTCTGCGGAGACGGAGTCGCAGGGGCGGAGGCAGGCCACTCTCTGCTCCTTGGTCTGCTTCCATCCCGCATCTGCTGCGTCGCGATCTTCATCGACGCATCGCGGACGAACGACGCTCTCGCAGTACTCGAGGTAGGAGTCTCCGATTCCATCCGCGGCGGTCTTCTGCAGGACAGCGAGCTCGGCAGGAGATGGACGGAACGATGCGCAGGAGACGAGCAGGAGTGTGGCGGTGATGGCTCTCATCGTTCGAGATCCTTCGCCTCAGATCGCGTTGGCTCCGGCGATCATGTCCTCCCAGTTCCACGGATTGCCGTTGGCGTTCGAGAACGCCCACTGCATCGCGGTCCAGGTCTTCGGGCCGATGTACCCGTCGGCGGTGAGCTTGCCGATCGGCTTGTTCATCGTCGTGACGAAGATGCCCCAGTTGTCCACCAGTGCGTTCCAGTCTTTCTGGAACTGTCGGACCGCAGATCGACCGCTGGTCCCGGTGATCTTGTACGACGCCTGGTTCAGCTGACTGACCTCGGGCTTGTACCGACCGTCGCTGAGCTTGACGAGAGCCCACCCGACGCTGCCCTCGTTGGGGTACGTGGACTGGTTCGGCCAGACCCAGCCTCCGCCGATCACGTCGGAGGGAACCGTGCTTCCGCCGCCACCGCCACCGCCGCCACCGCCACCACCACCGCCGCCACCGCCACCGCCGCCACCGCCGGGTTCGACCGGCTCGACGGGCCCTGTGGGAGGAAGCGTCTTCTTCTTCTTCTTGATCGCGGATGCCGCGGCGACGCCGATGCCCAAGGTGAGGGCTGCGGCTCCGGCAGCGAGCGCCCACACCGTCGTGGTGGGGTTCACGATCATTCGGAGAGGGTTCGGAAAAATGCCGTGACGGCGTGAACGATGGGTTCGGGTTCGGCGTCGAGCCATGCCCAGGACCCTACCAAAACAAGGGCCAAGGTGTGAAAAGTAGAGGATTGCTCCCTAGAGGCGCCTGAGAGCCGTTTTTCGCGTGCGAATCGATGGCAGTGCTAGGGTAACGGCCATGGAATCCGACCGCGAGAAGTACCGCCGCAACCTGATCCTCGACCGAGATCTTGCCTCCAGGGTCATGGACTGGAACGAAGGTCAGGGGTCGGAGCTGTATTCGTTCGCTTCGTCCGGCATGAACGACTACGTCTCTCAGTCGATGATCGAGCGCGCGATCGATGAGCTGTCCAGGCTCGAGCGCCGTGCTGATCGGAAGGGCAAGAAGGAGATTGGTGAGCTCATCGGAGAGCTTCAGTCGGTGCTCTTCTCGCCGTACGAGCACTCGACCAAGGCGGCGACGGGGGAGGATGACGACTCGGGATACGATGACCGAGGCCTCGGCATGGTCGAGAACCCTTCGTCTTCGTCACGAGCACGTGAACTCGCGAGGCGTCTCGCGAATCCTTGACGACATTCCTTGCGCAGGATTCGTCCGAAAGATCATCGATCGAAGCGTTGGTCACGTCGTGCTCTACCGACGAGATCAGGTGGTAAGATCTACGTGTGACCGAGCCGAGGATTTCTGATCTTCTTGTCTCGATCGAGGCGCACCACGATTCCCTCGTCGAGCACTCCGGCGACTATGCCCTGATGCACGCCGAGATACTCGAGACGTCAAGCGCGATCCGATCCGCTGCATCGATCGACCAAGCTGCGTTCCGGAAGATGGGCCTGGGTTCCGTTGCGGAGCGCATCGAGCAGATCGCGTCACGTGCTGAAATGATCGCTGGCCGTCTCGCATCTGGGCTCGAGAGGCTCTCTTCGATCCTCCAGGCTGCGGAGGATACCGTCCCTGACATGCGCCGATCGGATCTCGGATTGCCAGACGGTCCGGCCGACGAGGAGTCTGGTCCTGTTGTCGTCGACCCCGATCCGGGCTAGATGCTCGCGCCGGTGAGGCGCATCCACGCGTCTCTCAGCAAGCGGGTCGCTGTATCTACCGACAGCATCTTGTTCGGACACCCGAGCGCGTTGACGAAGAGCGAAGCCATCTGCGTCGACCTCGAGCTCAGCTCGTCCGGGCCGATCTGATCGGCGCCGTCGACCTTCCCCCACATCGGCAGGAACACGTCGGTCACGAGAAGGTCCTGCTCCATCGCAGAAAGGTTCTGCGGTCTCAGACACATCGCTTGAAGCGCAGCTCGTACCGGGAGATTCGAGATCGGTGGCGTCGGCGTCGACGTTCCCTCCGGACCAAGTTGTGGTTTCTCGTCCTTCCGACGAATCAAGATCGCAGAGACTGTGGCTCCGATCGCGACTGTGGCGGCGGCGATGATGCCGTAGATCTTCTGCTTGCGGGTGAGATTCCGAGCCATGTTCATCCTCGCTTCGATCGGCGACGCAGCCGAGACCTGGTAGCTGTGATGGTACGACGTACATCGTCGGAGAACCAGAACATCAGGCCGGCGATGCTGGCCAGACCTGCGGCTGTCGCAACGCCGAGCATGATGTTGCTTCTCCGGGCTCTTGGCCCGGGTCCAACGAGCGATCCCCCTGGAATAGGAAGGCCGAGCCCTCCGGTGGGCGGGGCGACCTCGACGCCAACCGCCGGGGCTGCGGTGAGGCCCATGTGGTTCTTGGTCCCCCCGCCTGCCTTCTCGATCTGGTCTCGGTAGACCGGATCGAGAACGTCCTCGAGGCGAACCTCGTACTTCTGACTGCTCTCGAGGATCCTTCTCCGAGCCTTGACTGCGTGTTCTCGCATCGACTTGCTTCGCATCGATCCGAGGACGTTGGGTTGGTTCAGTGGATCAGCATCGACTCCGCCTTCGAATGGCAGGTAGGCGGCAAGCGTTGTGTTGTCGAGGTACCAGAGCTGAGCCGTGAGAAGCTTGTTGAGCGCTGGGAAGATCACGTTCCTGGCAGCGTTGGATTCGTTCCAGGAGTCGTAGTCCTTGTCCTTGAGCTTCCCCTCTCGCATCGGTCTCCAGGAGAGGAGGTTGATCTGCCCGTTGAGACCGACCGTGTAGTTTCCGACGAGGTCTTGCAATGCGTTCTCCCAGAGACCGCATCCCCATCCGATCGTGTGGTTGCCCTTGCCTTGCCACGGAATCTCGTGCCAGTACCTGTCCACGCCGGCCCAGATGGAATCGAAGTAGTCGTTCCACTGCTCGCTGAGCTCGAGCGCGTTCAGTGTATACAGGGAGGCGCCTCGCTGGAAGATGAACTGCCAGAGCGATGCACATCCCTGCGACGTGACAGGGTAGAAGGTTCCGACGTCGATCGTGGAGACCTTGCCAGAGCTTCCGCATCTCGGATCGTACAGCGTGGGGTGATCTGACGTGTAGCCAACCGGTGCCTCGAGGGTGGTCTGTTGGATCACGCTGTAGATCAGCTGGCCGCCAGGGATGAACCCGAGGCCTCCGCCTTCGATGAAGGTTCCATCTGCGGTAAACGAGTTGTCGTTGGTGACCCTTGGGACCTTCCCGTCTCCCAGGGCCCAGGCGAGGACATTCCTCTCCTGCTCATCGACGCGCACCTGCATCGACAGGTCGCCCTTGAACCTCGGCATGAAGATCGGGTTCCAGTCGAGACCTGCACGCATGACAGAACGGACCGCGTCGTTGAACTGCGACGTGTCCGTATCTCTCGAGTACTCCTGTGTCGGGATCTTCCCCGTCGGGGCGACGCCTTGGCTGTCCGCCCACGCACCTCCGAGCCAAGCTCCGAACTGGATGATCGCCGCGGCGATCTGCGTGTAGATGTTGGGAACAGCGCTGAGCGCCTTTCCGGCGATCCCAATCGCGGTCGTGAGTGCCTCATCTCTGACCTTGAGAGCGTTCAAGGAACTGACGATCGTGTCGAACGCCCGAAGCGAACTCCGTGTCACGTCCAAGAATGGAGCGAGTACACCGGCACGAGACGCGATCTCGTAGACGATGTACTGCTGCTGACGCAGAAGGTTTCGCAGGGATCGATCCGCGATCGCCACCGCGAGCTTATGAGGAGGGATCGCGAGGTTCCCGAGCACTAGACCCGGATCCAACAGCGCGTTGTCGAGGAGCTCGTCCGACGGGCTCATTGGCTGGAACGGATCGGCCGGGTTGAAGGCCGGATCGACGAACCTCTTGAGCGGATTCGGACTGTTGATGTCCAAGAGCACAGTTACCCTCGAGTTTCGTTCGCGTCGCTGTCCGATTCGCCATCCGACTCGACTGGCTCGGACGACTCGGAGAAGCGAGCATGAATGATGCCGTTGACGATTCTTCGCATGGAGAGGCGTGCGCCTGCGCCGAACGCCGCCATGATGCCCATGGACTGCTGGTTCAATCCAACCCATCCCTGAGCAACAGCAACTCCCCATGTCGTTCCGATCACGATCATGGCGAAGTCGAGTCCGTCCTCTACGATCGTGAGGTAGGTCTGGATCTTCTTGGGGCTGATCTTCTTCTCGGTGCTCATCTCTGTTCTCCGGACTTGTCTTCGATGGGTGGTGGGGTACGGATGCCTTCGTGACGATTGAGGTTCTCGATCATGACCTCGATCCGGGTGAGCCGGTTGGATTGACGGATCACCTCCTCGATGTCTGACTTTTTCGAGCCTTCGATCTCACCGATCCTGCTCTCGACCGACTTGAATCTCTTCTCGTCGGCGTCCTGCTGGTACTGCCTCTGGATCCTCATCTCGTTCATGGTTCTGTCGTTCGACACCCACCATGCCCCGATCGTGACGACTAGGGTCGAGGCCACCGAGATCAGAATCGAGTACCTCTTGAACCAAGGCTCCGGAGCGCTCGGCTCCGCCATCGCCTTGATCGACTGATCCTGAGCCCGGACGATCTTGATCAGGCTGGCGAGCTGGACCTGCATCTTGTGCAGATCCGACGAAGCCTCCATGTCCGCGGCTAGTTTTCGAAGCTGCTCGTTCGGAGGCGGACTCATCTTGTTCACCAACCTACCACCGCTGACGCAGGAGAGCGTCGTGTAGCCGTGGACGAGTTGAAGAGCGACGTCAGGCATCACACTGGCCTTTCGATCGTACGGCGCGTCAGATGCACTGGTTCGTACATCGGATCACTTCGCAGCACGTTCTAGCTGCTTCGAGTTCTCCCTCTTCTTCTTCGACCTCCGTTTCCCCTTCCTCTTCTTCGGGTTCTCCGTGACCTTCTTCGGCGATCTTCGGATCACGACTGCGATCGCTGTCGTGGCCGATACCGCAACGACGAAGCCTCCGACGACGAGCGTCCACTTCAACCAGCTCGGCATCTTCTCCGCCTTCAGCTCGAACTTCGTCGGATCTCCCGTCGAGCCCGGGGCTGCCGGAGGCTCGGACTTGTACCGGGCCGCTGCGACATCCACGAGCTCCATCAGACACAGCGCGTCTTGGACGACCTTCTTGGCGTCTTCGATGGAATCTTTCCACGGATAGACCGGAGGAGTGACCGACCACCATGGAAGCGGTTCGACCAACGCCTGGTACTTCTCGGTCATCGAGTTGTTCAGGGGGACGAGCTGATTCCACTCCGGGTAGCTTCCTCCGACCGCGGAGTCGGTATCGCATCCGTATCCCCCGGTTGCCTCGCACTCGATCTTCCCCAGCCAGTTGAGGTTGTCGTTGGCGCTGGCCGATAGCCTCTGCGCCAGATCGAACCACTCCTCGTAGTCCGAACTCGTCGCCATGATCCCGTACGGCTGCTCGAGGGTGAGGCCAGATTCTGTGACGGCGAGGTGCCGATACTTGTCTCCACACGTCATGTCCGGATTCCTTCTCGATGCTTCGATGACTTGAGTCGCTTGCGACCAGGGTTCTGCCTCGGAGATTTCTTGGCGACCTTGACGATCAGTGCCGTGGCTACCAGCGTCGCACCGATGATCCCGGCACCGATCACGGACCACTTGAGCCAAGGCGGGGCAGGTGATGGCTTGTCGAGATCCGGGGAAGGGGTGACGCTTGGCGTCACCGGAACTTCTCCTCCGTACGAGACGATGACACGCTGGGCATCTCCGATCTCATCGGCCCAGCTCCATCCTCCGAAGTACAGGAGCCCTGAGGGGAGCTCGTGGAACTTGAAGACCATCCGGTTCTTGATCTCGACCAGGGCGTTCCACTTCGTGAACACGCCGGCCTTCTCTCCCTCGATCACCCCGAGCGCGTCGAAGCGAGAGACCGCCGTCTTGACCAAGTGATCCGCGAGGTCGTACCACTCCTCGTAGTCGGAGTCCGTCGCAACGTTCCCGTACGGCTGCGACAGGTTCAGGCCTGAGGCCGTGACGATCAGTCTCTTGTACTTTTCTCCGCAGGGCATGGGTCCTCTTGGTACGAGGCGGGGACGAACCCCGGACCCTGTGGACCCTACCAAAACGCTACGCCAAGTCTCGATTCTGCAAGAGATCGGCGAGTGCTGGCCGAAATCGAGCCCGTACGGACCTGAAATCTACCCCTTGAGGAACCACGGCTGGGGCTTGTCCAGTGCCTGCGGGGACTCACGGAAGATCTCGTAGTACTGGCGCTCGACGAACCGAGGATCGAACTTCTTCACCGCCGCCAGCTTCTTCAGGCGCGCCAGCTCCTGTCTCTTCTCGTTGATCCCGGCCGTCTGGGCCGCGTGACGGTTCACGACGTAGCTCGACTTCCCGCAGTCTCGGCACTTGACCTGGTACTGGAATATCGACGTCTTGCGCAGAGTGACCTTCGTTCCTCTGCATCCCTGGCACGTGTACTTCTGGATCTTCTCGTATGGAACCAGGTCACCGTCGACCTCGGAGACGACGCCTCGGAACAGCTGAGCCTGCTTCGCGTCGCAGAACGAGCACTTCTCTTTCGAAGCAGCTCTGAGCGCTCCGCACTTGTCGCACGAGACGAGCGGGATCGGGACGTTCTCCTCTTCCTTCGCCTTCTTCCGATCTTCGAGAGACCAGTTGCGAGTTTCAGTGGGCTCTCCGTGCTCGAGGATCGAACCGGCGTGATCGAGAACGATCCCGTGCGTCATTCCTTCATGCAGTCGCATCACGCGTCCGATGCACTGCATGACTCTGGTGAGAGACTTCGTGGGTCGCAACAGGATCACTGCGCCGAGGGATGGCATGTCCCATCCCTCCGTGCAGATATCGACGTTGCACAGCACGGTGATCTCTCCAGACGCGAGCTTCTCGAACGCCGCCTTTCGCTTCATCTTCGGCGTCGATCCGTCGACATGCTCGGCTGGGATCCCTGCCTCGTTGAATCGAGAGGCAACCTCGAGAGAGTCCCGGACCGACGCGCAGAAAGCGACCGTCTTCAGACCAGGTGCCAGGCGCTTCCAGTTCTCGACGACCTTGCCGACCCGCTTCGCGTCGGATCCGAGCCTCTTGTCGAGCTCCTCCGCCGCATAGTCTCCGGCGGAGATCGAGACGCCGCTCAGATCAGGCATGTCTGGGGCGAAGATCTTCAGTGGAAGGAGCCAGCCTTGATCGATCAGCTGCTGCATCTCTGCGATCACAACGATCGAGGTGAACATCGATCCAAGTCCCCGACCATCCAGTCTCCACGGCGTGGCGGTGAGACCAACGATCCTGGCCTGAGGATAGGTCTCGATCAGATCGGTGTAGGATGGACTCAAGACCCGATGGGTCTCATCCAGGACGATGAGCTCGACATCGGGGAGAGCCCTGGACCGAACCTTTCCGGTTCCCTTGCATGACTCGCACGCCGGGGCATCGTCCTCCTTCTTCACTGCCTTGCATGAGGGGCACATCTTCCTCGACGCCAAGGTCTGGATCGACGCCACGATGACAGGGCTGTCGAGCCCGTAGCTGTGACGCCCCTGGAGCCGACCGTGCTGGATCTCGTTGAAGGCAAGCGCTGCGCAGATCTGGGCGATCAGCTCTTCTCGATGAGCGATGAACATCGCCCGTTTCCCCTTCTTGACGCATGCTTCGATCAACATGATCGCCTGCACCGTCTTGCCTGCACCGGTCGGAGCGACGGCGACGATCTTGGTGTGACCTTCCATGGCCGCCGCACGGATCGCGGCATGGCCTCGGACTTGGAAGTCTCTGGGCTCGTGCTTCAACTCAGTCCCCAGTCGAGCATGGCCATGGAGAGCAGCCGCTTGCGAAGCAGCTCGGTTCCAGGAACCCGATCAGGGTGACAAGGCGCGATGTTGAACGCCTCTCCATCCCTGGTCCATCCGGAACAAGCACGATGATCGAAGCTGCGAAAGAAGATCGACTTATCCCTGACGGTGTAGTTCCGAGGAGGACGGAATCCGTTCTCGAACGCGGACTTCAGTCCCCACAGCATCCCTTCTGAGACGCCTCGGTCGAGATAGAAGACCCACGCCTCGAGACGGATCGCGATGGCGAGACCGGTTCGTATGCCCAGTGATCGGTGGTGGAGATCCGAGTCGTTGAGGAGCTTGGGGTAGAGGATGTGGGATAGAAACGGGGCCTCTCCTCGCTCCATGCAGTCCGTCATGCATCGCTCGGCGTACCGAACGTTCTCTTCCTCTTGATCTGAGTCCCCTTTGAAAGGGGACTCCACGACCATGGTGAGTGGAATCTTCTCAGGCATCTGGAAACTCCTTGCCTCGGATCGTGTGCTGAGACACGATGGCGGACTGATCTCTGATCTTCATCATCGTCTGTCGGTAGAGATCCGCAGCCCTCGTGACCTTGTCCCCGACATGCTCCTTGACGGCGGCGTGAACGGCCAGCGCCATGAGGCCTCCCCAGAACCTCGCGTTCTCGAGCTTCGGCTTCGCCGAGACGATCCTGGTCCTTCTCCGCGTCGCCCAGATACGGAGGATCTCCGAGTGTCCAGGAGGAGCTGAAGACTCCGGCGATCGGTACTCCTCCGGATCGTTGTCGTCGTCGTGGTAGTACGGATCTTGAAGGTCTTCCTCGAACGTCGAGAGAGCGCTCATGACGGCCTGAACCACTTCTTCGACCGTATGATGCTCCTGCCAATGAGTCACTGCTGCGAAGAGGATCGCAGCGACGTCGTCGCCAGTGATCGGGTGTTCACGATCAACGGCGACGTGGATGATGTGGACCGCGTCGACGGTATGCATCGACAACCGAAGGATGCACACGGCACGACTGTCGAGGTCGTCGGGTCTGCGGATGACTTCGTTCATGGTATGTGAAACTCCATGTCGCTGTAGAGGAGGAGGCTGACGTCAGCGTCAACCAGAGTGGGAGCTTGCCTGAAAGGATCCACCTTGGATCGAGGTCGACGTACGTCGCAGTGGAGTTGTTGGAAGAGTGGACAGTCGAACGAGATGAGGTTGTAGAGGTGGATCGGGATCGGGATCCGTGGATGAATGATCGATCGACCAGCGTCACCCATGCCTCCGACGAAGAGACGAACCAGCTCGATCTCCGACACAGGAGACAGCAACCGTGCCTGGCACCCGCCGAGCCATGTCATGGCATGATCGTCGATCTGAAACGTCAAGACTGACGTGGTGCCTTCGGACAAGGCCTCACTCACGTCTCGAAGCAGAAGACCGTTGACGGGATGTTCCGTCGACACAGAACGGAGACGTTCTGGGACGGCGGGACACTTCGAAGTGGCGGAGATCCTCATGTCCCGATCGATCGACTCCACCACGTCTCTCCATCGCGGTGGACCAATCGGAACCTCTGAACCGATCTGGTCGCTCAGCGTCTCTCCCCGCTTGAAGGATCTGAGGATCCGATCGATGAGGCTCGGCCTCGGATCTTTGAACGAGTTCACTTCTTGTACCCCATCGAGTCCAAGACGTCCGCCATCTCGCTCATGATCTCCGCTCGGCGGCGAAGCTCATGAGCGTTGAGTGCCGTCATGATGATCTGGTCGCCCAGCGTCGTCGTCACCTCGGCGAGGTAGAGCCCATGGCAAGAAGAGGTTCCCGCTTCGACACGGAGGCCTCCGTCGATCTGGGCCGAACTCCCGGCCTGATCCGATTTTGTGAGCGCGTCTCGCTCGCGGAGGAGTTCCCAAAACTTCTTCGAGCACATCCTCCCGAGATTTTTCCGATCCGCAACATGGTCTGCGATCGGACACCTCCAGACGTTGTCCATCTTCCCAAGCCGATCCTTCCAGATGAAGAGGGTATGGATGGTGGCGTTCATGTCCTCGAGCAAGTACGCCTGGTAGGTTCCTCCGTCCGTACACGTCACTGGATCGGAGATGCAGATCCCGCTCTCTGGGTAGTACTGCACTCCTTGGTATCCGTGCATGGGGATGCTCTCCATCCTCGAGGAGAACTCCCGAACCAGAAGTCTTGACCACAGCGTGAGGTTGTCTTCTTGCTTCATGTCTTCTCTCCCTTGGATCTCGGAACCAGCCCCACAAGAGGATCACCGAGGCCCAGTGCGATGGACTTCTGCTGGAACTCGATCGCCTCGCGGAGGTACTCCGCGCAGATGCGTGCTGCGCCCTCGTCGTTCGGCTTGAAGGCCGTGTACATGACCGCGATGCGCTGGACGGCCAGGTATCGCGGCGATGGGCGCTTGTCGACCTCCTGCCCGCTTCGATACTCGCGCCATACGGCATCGCGTACGGCCTTCGGCAGCGAGAACCAGTGCGCGCGACAGCCCCACATCGACGGTGGAACGGGTCGATTGCACCCGTGGGCATGGCATGTATGGCTCATCGTGTCCCTTCGTCCGCAGCCTCGGCCGCCGGCTGCGCTGGCAACGACCAGATCAACGTGGGGTAGTTCCTATTTTTCACATCGCGACGTTGGAATGAAACCTTACCGATCGCGGCGAGCGTGTGAAGAACGATCGACACCTGCTGTGCTCCGAACACGTCAGCAAGGTCGGAGACATCCCGCGTGCTTCCCTCGCCAAGCACAGCGACGGCGGCGAGAATCCTCGCGACAGTCTCGCGATTGATCTGGCTCTCACTGGCTAAGGCGTTGAAACCAGGCCTGCGTCTACTCATGGCTCATCCTCAGTGATCGCGATGTACATGAGCGTTGCGGCGATCGAAACCATGAACGATGCCGCAGCACCGAAGTTTTCCAACGCGAGAGAGAAGGCTGCAGCTGCGCCCAGGAGTGCGATCTGTCCAAGGCGTACGAACCAGCGGTCGACTTGCAGCTCTTCGAAGCATCGAACCTCCTTCGCCTTGGCCCATCGAATGATGTAGATGGCCACGTGCGAACTGAACCCAAGGATCGCCAAGATCGCGGAGATCTGAAATATCGTGGGGTGGAGAATGCTGGTGTTCATGGGAGGTGTTTCTCGTCCCCTTGAGGTTTTCTACCGAACCTGAGCGAGAAGCTGACGCACGCGCTCGAGTTCTTCGGATGTGTGCGGTGTACCCCCAGCGTTGATGCTGAGATAGAGGCGCAGGATCTCCTCTCGGGTCTGTAGCACGCACACGCGGAAGCTGAACGTGAGTCTCTGGGGAAGCTTGTCGGTAAAATCCTTGAACAAGATCCCGAACGCGGGGAACTCGCTCCTTTGGAACGCACGCACGGCCTCGACCCGCTGCTTGCCGTCGACGAGCTCGGTCGGTCGCTTGTACCCCTTCATCCAGTCTGGGCTGTTGAAGATGATGTTCTTGCCAACCTCACCACCTTGCAGCTGGTACTCGACGTAGGCGATCTGCTGCTCGCGAGTCCAGACATGAGCACGCTGGTAGTCGGGGGACATGTCGAGTCCACCCATGCCATCCGTGGTGTCGGACCACGACGAGAGAGTCTCCTCGACGTAGCGCCATGCAACATCGATCTGGTACTGAGCTCGCTCGAACTGGGTGATGTCGGCGAAGCGTGGCATGCCTGGTCTTGTCCGATCCAACGTCTCGCTGTTCTCGTCGATGGTCTGTGCGCGGCATCACCAACGCAGAGAAAAAATGCTCGCGCCGCACACCCTAGAGAGTGTACGGCGCGAGTGCGAAGGATTACCAGGCCACTTCGCAGGCCACTTCGCTCTGGATCATGTGCACACGCCGACCCGACGGCGCGCTGCATGATGGGTGGCGATGATCATCTTCCCTCCACGAACCGTGCAGCGTTGGGGCGCGACGCACCACGGCGATTCAAATCCCGGGCCCCGCCTCGTCTCTCACGCGAACCTCGCCGTCGCGAGGAGGATCAGGACCTCGTCAGATGCCTGTCCGGTTTCCGTGAGATCCGAGGCGGGGCCGAGGATGATCCTCGGCCTCGTCTCGGACCGCCATGGTCCTACTCTTCCTCGTCCTCCTTCTTGTCGTGGGTCTTCTCGCCCTTCAGGACCGCGGTCAGTCCCTTGATCCGGTTCTGCTTGTACTCCCCGACCAGGACGCCGGCGATGCGATGGGCGAACTCCGCCGGATCCATGCCCTCGGGGCCGCCGATGTCGAAGTAGCGATCCTTCTTCGGGAGCTTCGCTTCCTTCTTGAGGAAGGTGATCAGCCGGTTCGCTTCCTTCTTCGTCGGGCGGACCGTCGCGTTCGGGTCGGCCTTGCCGCGGGCGGTGCGGGCGGTGGGCTTCTCTCCGGTCTCGGCGTAGTTCTTCAGCAGCTCCTTGGCCTGCTTGACCTGTTCGGTGTGCTCGAGATTGTTCAAGGCGAGGGCGGCGCTGCGCGAGAGACCGCCGTTCTTCGGGCCGTCGTCCACCATCTTCTGAACCTCGGGCGCCAGATCGTTCAGATCCAGGAGCTGCTTGAGCGCGTTGACCGAGGAGTAACCGCAAGTCGTGGCGACATCCTGCTCACTCTCGCCGAGCTTGATCAGCTTCAGCGCGAGGCGGGCCATCTCCATCGGCGTCTCTTCGACGCGCTGGGCGTTCTCGCGGATGATCAAGGCGATCATCTCCGCCTCGCTGCCCTGGAACTTGAAGGCGGGCAGCGGCCAAGGCTTCAGGCCGTCCGCGACGCGCATCTTGTTCGCCTCGCGCAGGGCCATCAGTCGACGGTGGCCTACCACGAGATCGTAGTACGGACCGTTGCGGGTCACCGTCACCGGGTTATTGACACCCTCCTTGTAGATGCTCGCCACCAGCACCGGATCTGCGTGCCGGTTGCGGTTGGTGATCGAGTACAGCTTGTGCTCTGGACCATCGTCGGTATCGACGCCGATGTTCCGGACCTCACCACCTTCGCTCGGAGGGCGGGGGTCGAAGTTCTCGGCCCGCGGGCCGCCTCGATTGACGCGCTTCCGCTTGTTCTCTTCGGTGGTGGTATCGTTGTCGTCGGTGCTCTCGATGCTGGTCTCGTCGGTGTTCATGGTTGTTTCTCCTCTTGGTGGATTCTGCCTCGCTCGAGCAGCCAGGTCGCGACGGAAGGCCTGTCGCGGAGCTCAGCTGCTGAAGATTCGATCATATTCCTCTCATCACTGCGTCGCGATCGGTCTTCGACGACGACGTTGTCGTTGATGAGAAGTTGATCAGCTCCGTAGATCTGATCGGGGTCTCGTTCTGCGCCTGCCCAAGGGCCGCGCGTCGCACAGGCGGTGGTGATCCTCATGGTTTGACCGGGACGTAGGAGAGCTCGCCGTTGTCCTCGATCCGACGCTCGGCCCGCAGCTTGCCTGCTGCGCTGAGGCGAACGCAAGCGTCGAAGTCCTCGGTACTGAAGATGAAGATCCTCCCGTTGGTCTCGGCGCGAGCGAGCCAGTGGTCGTCGGCCTTCTCCCAGGAAAGATCCTCCAGCTCCAGCTCGGGCAGCGTCCGAGGATCCGTGGGTCGGGACGAACGCTCCCAGATCGCCAACGAACTGGGTCGAAACAGCCAGGTCGGAATCCGGATCTTCCGTGTCCAATCGCGAGAGGCGAGCACTTTCCAGTCGCCGACCAGCGCGAAGGGGCGGAGCGCGATGCTGCTGGGAGCCAGCGGGGTTCCTCGATCGCTGACCGAGTCGGGCCCGACCCGAGCGGCTCGGGCTCTCACGTACCCAGGATCGGCGTGGTAGTGGACGATGTCCCCGACGTTGAGCGAAGCGAAGAACGCGCGATCCTCTTCTGCTCGACGCTCGCATGCCTCGGCGTAGTCGAGGATCGTCAAGATCTCTCGCTCCGAGAAGATCTTCTTGGTCCCCTTCCACTGCTCGGGAGAGGTGGACTCGCACAGGTAGCCTCGTGCGCTGATCGGCTTGAGCACGATCCACGTCAGATCGTCGCCGCAGAGCCGGTCGACGAAGGTGGTCTCGGTGTTGATCTTGTTCATCGAAGAACTCCATCCTCAGTGAGCCGGATCGCGCCGGCAAGACTAAGCGCCCCTGTGGCGACCTTCACGACGAGCCTTGCCACGGGCGGACAGGGTGCAGAGCGAAGTCCGAGACCGGTCTCGATCTCGATCTGCTCCTCGGAGAGACCCGCTTCGAGCAGTCGCTTGCGGGCGTTCGCGAGCTGCTGCTCGCTGGGTCCCATGTCTCTCGTCTCCATCGCTGGGTCTGACGCGTGCACCTTGAGCCTTCTTCCAACTCCCCATGCGCTGGACCGCTCGAAGAGTTCCTGTTGCGTGTACCGGTCCGGTAGGGTAACTTCCTCCGCGTGTCAGCGCAACGCGAAAGTTCCTCGTGCGTCTCGGCGCATGGGGAGTGGAAGAGACAAGCGCACCGGGTCGTCAGACGGGTGTGGACGCGATGGTCGCGGCCCTTGTCCCGGAGAAGTTCCTTGGCTCGACGCTACAACAACGTGGTCTGTGACGCAGGCGTGATCGCTTCCGAGGTCGTGACGCGTGGCGAGTCCAGGGGATGGGCTGGAGCCATCGAGGAGAGAGACGAGGTCGCCCGGATCCTGGCCCCGTTCAAGATCGTCTACAAGGATGACTTCCACGGCCTGTGGGCTCGCGGCGAACCGGAGCCCCAGGGCTTCGATCCTGCGAAGCGTCTCGCCGAGCTCGAGTCCGACGAGGTTCTCGTGAAGTACGAGTGTGCTGATGTCCAGATCAACTCGGTTCTGGCTCTGACCCAGACTGCGATGCATGTCGAGGCTCTGACGTTGCGTCGTGTGCTCGGGATGCCGCTCCTTCAGTACTTCGGGAGGGACTGATCGTGGACACTCAGAACGGACGAGATCTTAGTCACCTCGACGCGCTCATGGGTCGACTCTCGCGTGAAAAGAGTCGCCTCGCATCGGCCAGGACAGATCATGAACGCTCCTTCCGCATGCGCGAGATCGCATCTTGTGAGAAGGAGATCGCGGGTGAGTACCGATTCCTCGGCATCGATCCCGCTCCGGCATCGCATGACATCTCAAACGACGAGCTCGCATCGCTCCTGGACGAACTCGACTCACTTCTGACTGAGGGCTGAACCATGGACACGCAGATCGGACTTTCCAAGATCGGGATCCCCCGAACCGTACGCGGCAAGCTGCTCTGCGCCGGTGACATCGTCGAGATCCACGTGCCCGGCGTCGACTACCATTGTCTCGGGACCGCCAAGATCCTTGCGATCTTCCAGTCGTTGGTCTCCGACGATCGCGTCGAGTCCGCGATGATATTGCGGCCGGTCGATCCGATCCAGGCGCAGCCCGTTCACCTTCGGACTGGCAGCTACGATGGCCTGTACTTCGGCCGCCTCGGCTCCGATGAGGTGGAGTTCTCTCTATGGAAGTGATGCAGACTGTGAAGTTCCGGGGCTATCACGAGGTCGATGGTCTTCCGTTTCGCCGGGGCCAGAGCGTTGTCGTGCCTTCCTCTACGGAGGTCGACAGCACGGACCCCAAGCGCCGGAAGTTCAAGACCCGACGCCGTCAAACCGTTCGCGTCGACCATGTTGGCTGCGGCCGATCCTTCTGCATCGGCCACGTCTACGGCGACAGTCAGCGCGTCGGATCACTGATGGATCGTGGCGACATCGACATCCTTCAGGATCGCTACGGAACCTCTGATCTCGATGCTCTGGTTCACCACCGCGATGTAGTCGTGAAGGGTCGAGACATCTTCATCCCGATCGACAACCCCACGATCGTGTGGGCGGGAAGCGGTGGGTACTGGTGCGAGGTCGATCTGAACGACCTGCTCGAAGCGAACGGAATCCGCCCGACTCCCGTCCTGGAGAAGTGTCCGTACTGCGGAGAGGATCGAACGCCCCTTCCTGATGGGACGACCCTAGAGTGCGTCAAGTGCGGCCGGGACGGATGCGACTCGTGCATGCCTGGAGGTCGCGGAGTGGCCTGTCCTGACTGCGAGGAGAAAGAACCATGAGGCCGTACGGAGCGGATCGTTGCGTTGATCGAAAGTGGATGCACCACCATCATCGGTGGCCTCGCGATCGCGTCGACCATGTGCGGATCGTTCGCTCGGAACGAAAACGAGCTCGTAGGATCGCGCGCGAGGAGTGCATGACGCAGAACATTCATGCTGAAGGTCGCGTAGCGATCTGCCCTGACTGCGAGGAGAAAGAACCATGAGCAAGAAAAAGACCGATCCTTCCGATCTTCCACAAGGCCTGATGATCGTCGTGGGCTGGGAGTACTCGCGCTACCCGAACGTCGGCGACCGAGCTCTGCTCAACGGAAGGACCAGCGTGGACATGTCGGACACGTCTCCGGATCCGCCACTGACGAACGAGGAGATGCAGAGGATCGCAGGGGCGGCCAAGATGGAGTGCGCCAGGATCCTCAAGATCCGTCACATTCTACACCGAGCATCGCTCGAGAACGCCAAGGGTGACGACTACAAGCAGGACGTTGTCGACGCCTTGACGCCTGGTCAGATCAGGTTCGTCCGCCGTCACCGGCGACTCGATGACTACCATCGGACTCCTCACAAGTTCGAGGCCGGTTACGGCGGAATGGGGCCCGTGTTCAGGGCGTGTGAGGAGAAGCTCCTCTGCTTCGATCGCTTGGAGGGTTGTGGTTGCGGATACGTATCCGAGCTCACGCCGTTCGGAGAGTCGATCCGGGAGATCCTCGGAGAGGAGTAACCAATGGAGATGGGCGACAACGACAACGGCGACGGCGACGGCTTCAGCGTCGGGGTTCTGTTCAGCGGCTTCGGGCTATCCGTAACCCTTGTGATCCTCGCCATCTTTCTCGTCGTGACCTGGTACTCCTCGAACCAACGCCAGGAACAGCGTCGCGAGTTCTGCACGTCGGTATGCGCTGATCATGGCGACGCTCCAGTCATCCAGGGCACGCAGTGCTACTGCCGTGGCGACGACGGGACGTATGACCCCGGGGCGAAGACAGGCGGTGTCCGATGAAGGATCAGGTCGGCGATCTCGAGGCGTTGCGGTCGAGGCTGGAGTACTGCGAGAAGCGACTCGCTGCGTACCGAGCCAAGAAGAAGGAGCACTTGCAGCTGGACTACGACGTCTCGAAGTGCTCGAAGTGTGCCCGATTCCTCTCAGGCGACTGCGAGAACTACTACGTCGACGAAGACACGGGCGAGAGCTTCTGCACATCGTGTCACCTCGACTCCGGCGGAGTCGCTGCAACTCCCGCGGTATCGTCTAGATCCGAAGGAAGATGAAAATGGCAACCATGAAAAAGATCTTCGTCATCATCGCGCTGGCATTCACCGCTTGCGACCAGGATCACAAGCTCGTCCTCGTCAGGCGCTGCTTCGGGAATCCCGAGTACAGAGACTGGATCGTCGAGTGCTCGAAGTACGGAGAGAACTCCATCGCGTACTGCGAAGAATATGCCGTCGACATCTTCGACTGTCCATTCGTCGAAGAGTGCCACATGTACGGAGATGTTGTTCCGTTAGAGAACTGCACGTCCATGGATCGGTAGGCGAACCATGCTCTGTCTCAGCGTTCACCAGCCGTGGGGATCAGCGATCGTGATCTCGGAGCAGGAGATGGTCCGCCAGCGTCGCAAGACTGGCTGGCCTCGAGGCCATCGCCCTGCCATTCCCAAGACGGTCGAGAACCGGACCTGGAACTCTTTGTTCCGCGGCAAGTTCGCGATCCATGCCTCGGGCCAGATGACTGCCCGTGAGTACGACGAGTCGGCCGAGTCGATCCGTGCCTCGGGTGGATTCGTCATGCCCTACATGAAGATCCGACTCGGCGTCATTCTCGGAACCGCAGACCTGGTCCATGTGCTTCCGCCGCGATCCGAGCCCTACCCCTCGAAGATCACTCCGAAGCTGTTGTCCGAGCTCAGCTCTGGGTCTCCTGTTCCTATCACGAGGAACGACCTGCGATGGCACATCTACGATCAGTACGGACTCGTGCTTCGGAACATCGTCCCTTGTAAGCTCGTACAGTTCAAGGGCAGGCAACGGTGGTTCTCCCTTCCTGATGATGTCGCGACGAAGATCGTGACCGAGTAACCCGGCGCTTGGCGCCAAGACCCAAGAGAGAAGAGAAGCAATGCAACACCAAGAACCAGTCCATGTCTTCGAGCGTCTCGTCGGAACGATGAAGGTCGGCGAGCTCGCCGAACGAGCCGGCGTCTCCGTCAGCGACCTCATCGATCGTGTCTCGTCCTCCTCGGACGTGGACTTCGCGAACTCGAGCCAAGAGGAGGAGATCGCCGCGGGGTGCAGCTTGGAAGAGCTCGAGGCCGAGGTCGAAGCCGAGGGGTTCTCCGGGGCCACCAAGACTGTCAAGAGGACCAGGACCGCCAGAGACACCGCCAAGAAGTCGTCGCCGAAGCGCGTGAGGTCGGTCAGCGCCGACAGCATACTCTCGGCGCTTCCCCAGAACGGTTCGTGGGTCAGCCTCCGTGACCTCCGGCGGCGCTTCCGGATCGCGGTCGACGTGCTCGATGGGACGCTGAAGAATATGCTCTCCAGTCGATCGATCCTCGCCGACAAGGACGAGGCCGGCGAGGTCGTCTACAAGCGCAGCGGTCGATGACGATCCGTCCACAGGTCCTTCCGCTGACCGGAGAAGAGCGAGATCGTATCGCTCTTCTCCGGCCGGCGGAGCCGTCGCTCGGACTTCCCGAGCCGCAGCTCGTGCTTCGTGAGCCTCGCGACATCGACGCCGCATACAAGGCATGGGGTGCGAACTGCGGCCCTGCAGCTCTTGCTGCTGCGATCGGCGTCGACCTCGAGCAGGTCAGGGGTGCAGTCGGTGGTCCATCGTGGAAGGGATACATGGGCGTCGTGGACATGCGCGATGCGATCGATCGCTGCCCTGGCGTCTGCATCGCCGAGCAGTGGTCGAAGCCGGCCCGTCTTCCCAAGACCGACGGATCCCCTGTCCTTCTCCTGATCCACTGGGGGGGACCGTGGTCCACGGTCCCTCGCGCCGCAGCGAAGCATCGACACTGGATCGTGTTCCGAGACGGATATGTCGGGGCGTCTGCGTCGGGGTTCGTCTTCGACGTCAACTGTGGCTGGGTTCCGAGGGCGGACTGGATCATCAGGACGCTTCCGAATCTTCTTCCAGATCGAGCCGATGGGACGATGTCGATCGGCTGGGCCTGCACCGTGAGGACGTGACCCATGAGCTGCTGCGCGAGATCAAGACCTCGTCTGACCAAGGACAAGAAGCTGCGGTGCAAGAACTGTGGCGCCTTCTCTGATCCTCCACCTGAGTCGCCGAGAGAACCGTTGAAGCGGATCTCAAACGCGGTGCTCATGAGCGCCCTCATCATGACGATGCCGCCGCCTTCGAGGAGAAGGTCATGACGGATCCTCTCCACGATCCTGCGTCGGAACTCGTCGTGGCGTTGAACAAGTTCCAGAAGGAACGTGTCGACGAGGCCAAAGCGAAAGGAGAGCCCATGTTCATGGGCCTTCCCGACCGGTGGTACGACCCGCCGGGTCCCAAGTGGAGATGCCTCAAGGGTCACGTCTCGAGGCACTACATCGGATCGGAGAGATTCGGTCCGCAGTGTCCCAAGTGCTTGGGGTGCCTGATCCTTACCTTCCCAGAGGACTGCGAGTCATGAGCAAGATCCGAGTGTGGCATATCCCTCAGGTTCCAGGCGAGCCCTTCCTCGTCGAGGTTCCCGACATTCGCTCGGCAGAGCTGGTGAAGAAGGCTCTCGCCGACTACGACATCTTCCAGTTCGAGAACCGGATCAAACCCGACTACTGCAACGCCCAGGGCACTGAGGTGTTCGTCGACGGAGAGTGGATCGACGCGGACGATCTGGATCCTCTCTCGTGTCGGATCCGATACCGAACCTCGACCAGCGGCGAGGTCGAACTGCCCGTGCTCGCCTCCTGAGGAGAACGCGATGCTCGAAGCTCGATACACTCTGAAGTGGTGGATCTCGCTGATCGGGGCGATGACTTTTGCCTCTGCCGAGATTGCGATTGTCTGGGTGGCATTCTATGGATAAACAACCATGACGACCGATGTCGTACTACCAGGGGTTGCGATCGCCCACGCCTTCACGCCGAGGGAGACGGCGACGTTCGGAGGACGAGACCACGTGATCGTCCTCGGCGATTTCGTTCGCCCACGATTCAAGCGGAAGAATGGAGACGCGCTGTGTCGTCCGAGGTCGAAGTTCTGGGGGCTCGAGCAGGTCGATGATCCGAAAAGTAGGAGGCCGTGCCCGAAGTGCATGAGACTGGCCTGGCGCTACGAGTTGACGTCCATCGTCCTCGAGGTCCTCGGGCTTCCTGATCCCAGCAAGCTCCCGATCTCGCCTTGGGATCCTCCCCGAAAAGCACTAGGATGCTGCGTCGATCGGAGATACGGGAAGGGGTGCGTCGAGTCGACCTGCATGCATCTTCCGATCGGAGAGACATGCCGGTCGTGTGCGCACGTCGTTCGATGCACCACGATCTTCGGTCAAGATCCGGACAAAACCTACTGCCAGTTCTTCCCCCGAAGGTTCTTGTTGCGAAAGGCCCAGCACGATGAGCAGTCCAGCCAAGCAGACCAACCCCCACTCGACCACCGATCCGAACGACAAGAGGGCGGTTGAGACTGCCCTGGTGGTTCGACTCGTCGCGTACGCCAAGGCTCAGGGGGTTGGGGGCTGCGATTCGTGCTCGTGGCTCCTCGGCCAGCTCGAGAAGATGGCGACCCACGAGAT
>LNFM01000770.1_pt1 | contig 95577 bp, 85 predicted proteins | sample 596031 | NCBI WGS metagenome assembly LNFM01 (sample SAMN04254537, study PRJNA301005) | activated carbon metagenome | isolation source: dual media filters at the Ann Arbor, Michigan drinking water treatment plant | place: USA: Ann Arbor
CCAGGCCATCCAGCGGTCGGGCACACGCGTGTCGCCGACACGGCGCCAGCGGCCCTCCTGCTGCGCGGTGATGGGGAAGCCGCCGACGAAGTCGAGCATGCGGCCCTTGCGGTCGGGCAGAAACTCCCATTGCTCGCTGCCTTCGACGGTGATGCGGGCGTCTTCGGCGAACCAGCCGCCGCCTTCGTGGCGCACGCTGCCTTCAGTCTCGGTGCTGCAGCGAATCTCGCCCTTCTCGTTCTGGAAGATGGCGTAGCCGAGGAACTCGTGGCCGACGAGGAAGGAGCCCAGGTCCCAGCTGCCGTCGGTGTAGACGGTAGCGAAGTTCCACCAGATGACGTGCATCTGCTTGTTGACGACCAGGTCCTTGTGCATGTGGATGGCACCGCCTTCGGCCATCCAGGCCTGGTCGAGCGAGATCAGGCCCTTGACCGGGCGCCCCTCGCAGGTGCCCTGCACGTCGTAGAGCTGGGCGACGTAGAAGGTGCCCCAGTCCAGGCCCGGCAAGTACCACTGCATGCCCTGGCCCAGCAGCCGGCCGCGCAGGCTGAACAAGCCCTCCTCGTGCCAGCTGAAACTGCTGCCCGAAGCGCTGATGCGCCAGGGCTGGCCTCTGTCGTCGGGCAGGTTGCACCACCATGCGGTACCGCCATCCAGGCCGTCCAGCCCGCGCGCCGGGAACATCGTCAGCGCACGTGGTGCGATCTTCGCCTTGTCGATGCGCAGGTTCTCGCCGTCCAGCCGCGTGCTCTGGTAGATGAACTTGGTCGGGTTGGGCGTGCTGCCGGGCGCGTTGAGCGCGCGCACCATCGAGTAGATATGCCCTTTGTCGTCGCGCACGCTGCCGAAGGGCATGTGCTTGGTGAGCTTCAGGCCGAAGTGATCGCGCAGGTCGGCCAGCTTCGCACCGCTGACCTTCTGCGGCCCTACCAGGCACTGGTAGCCGAAGTCGCCGCGCTCGGGGATGGTGGTGAAGCTGCGCATGACCGCGCTCAGTCCCAGATCACATGCACGTGCTTGGCGCCGCGCAGGTGGGCGCCCTCGATCCGCGGCGCCGGCTTGCTGGGGTCCAGCCGCAGGTTGGGGCACAGGTCCAGCAGCGCGTTGATGGCGCAGTTGAGTTCCAGCTTCGCGACGAACTGCCCGATGCACATGTGCGGACCGAATCCGAAGCCGAACGACGGCTTCTGGCGGCGGTCGATGTCGAAGGTGTCGGCGTTCTCGAACACGCTCTCGTCGCGATTGGCCGAGGCCACCATGCACTGCACGAAGCTGCCCTTGGGGATCAGCACGCCGCCGAGCTCGACGTCGGCCGCCGTCTCGCGCACCTTGAAGGTGGACGAAGGCTCGAAGCGCACCGCCTCGTCGATGAGCTTGGGCACCAGCGTGCGGTCGTTGCGCACGCGCTCCAGCAGGTCGGGAACGGTGAGCAGGAAGTTCATCGCCGCGCTGAAGGTGCGCGTGGTCGTCTCGCCGGCGGCCGGCAGCAGTGAACGTGCGAAGGTGGCGACCTCGTGATCGTCGAGCTTGTGGCCCTCGTACTCGGCGTTCATCAGTCGCGTGACGAGGTCGTCACCGGTGGCACCTTCGGCGCGGCGCTTCTTCACCTGCGTGATGAGCACGTCGTACAGGCCCTTGACGGCCAGTGCGGCGATCCTGCGGCCTTCCTCGGCCTTGGCCTTGTCGAGCTGGTTGGCCGCCAGCATCGACAGCGCCCAGGCGGCGTACTGGGCGTAGTCCTCGGGCTTGTCCTCCGGGAAGCCCACCAGCGCGTACATCACGCGCACCGGGAAATGCAGGCCCATCTCCATCAGGTCTGCCTGTTTGTTCTTCAGCATGGGCTGGATGAAGTCCTCGCGCACCACGCGGTCGATCTTGGGCCGCCACTTGTTGACGTTCTCGGGCATGAAGGCCGGCTGCAGCAGCGCACGCACCTGGCGGTGGGCGGTGCCGTCCATGCCCAGGATCATGAGCCCGTCCCAGACCTTGCCCATGCCTTCGAGGATGAAGCCGTTGGTGTAGTTCGTGGCGTCCTTCAGCACGTTCATCACGTCCTGGTACTGGAACACCGCATAGGTCGGCCGCGTACCCGCCTGCTGGCCGGCGTTGGTGGGCACGCCCAGGAACTTGGCGATCCAGTCGCCTTCGTAGACGCGTGTCGTCCTGCGCATCTCGGCGCAGGCGGCGTAGAGGTCGTCGGTCTTGCCGCGGTAGGTGTCGGAGACGCCAGCGTAGGCCTGCTCCAGCTTCTCGGCATTGGTCGCGGCCGGGGTCGGGGTGGGTGAAGTCGTGTCGCTCATCGGATGATCTCCGTCGGTGGTGTGGGGGTGGGCGGGAGGAGGATGCAAGGGCAGGGCCGAGGCTTGCCGCTCACTTGGCGAGGTAGCGCTTCGCGCGCCCGGCTGCGATGCGCCCGGGCAGGCCGTTGATGCCGCCACCGGGGTGGATGCCTGCGCCGCCGAAGAACAGGCCGGCCACGGGCAGGGTGTCGCCGCCCAGGCCGTAGGCCGGGCGCATGGTCGAAGAGCGCGTGGCGCCGGTGTCGACGTGCACGACGCAGCCCTTGGGCACGTTCAGCCGGGCCGCGAAGTCGGGCGCGGCTTCCATGCGGCGGCCGATCTCCAACGTCTTGAGTCCGGGCAGGAACTCGTCGGCCTGTTCGATCACCTGCTGCGTGACATCGGTGCGAATGGCGTCCCAGCCGCCGGGCGGGTCGACAGGCATGGCCACGGGGTAGAGGTAGGCGATGTCCTGACCCGCGGGCGCCTGCGTCGGATCGACCGCGCTGGGTGCCGTGGCCCACAGGTAGGGCAGCTTCGAGACCTGGCCGCGCGCCGCGCACCTGAAGTTGTCGAGCACGGCTTCGGCCGTGCCGACAAGCAGCACGCTCTGACGCAGGCTCATCCGGTCGGGGCGCTTGGCCTCGTGGCGTGTGGCGCGCACCTGGCCGCGCAGCGCCACGTCCACCTTTACCGGTGCGCCACCGTGGGCGTTGGTGGGGGCGAGTTCGGCGCGCACGAGCAGCCGACGTTCGACAGCGCCTGGCGTCACCATCTTCAATGCCACGCTGGGATGCACCGCGGCGATGACACATGCCGCCGCTATCGTGCCGCCATCGCCCAGGCGCAGGCCCTGCACGCGGCCGTCCCTGGCGATGATCTCGGCCACCGGCGCGTTGACGCGAGTCTCACCGCCCAGCTCGGCCAGCCGCGCGGCCAGCGCCTCGGGCAGCGTCTGCATGCCGCCCACGGCGCGCCCCAGGCCGAAGCGCTGGATGAAACCCAGCAGTGCGAAGTACACACCCGTGGCCTCGCCGGTGATCGGCCCCGCGGCGCCGAGCAGGCAGCTGAGGGCCGACACGGTGACCGGGTGCTCGAAGCGTTCGACGATCGAGGTGTAGGCCGGGCTGCCGATGAGCCCCATCATATCGGCCTTGAGGTGGCGGTTCTTCAGCAGCACCTTCAGCGCGTTCCACTTCGCGCCCAGGTTCTTCTGCGCCGGGTCGACACGCATCATCGGGATGGCGATGTCGATGAAGGTGTCCACCAGCTTCATCAGCGCGATGAACTCTGCCGCGTCACGTTCGCTGAAGCGGCGGATCTCCGCGGCCGTCTGCTCGGCACTGCGGCCGAAGACCAGCGAGTTGCCGTCCGGGTGGAGGTAGACGTAGCCCGGGTTCATCTCGGTCTGGCGGAAGCCGTGGCGCTCCAGTTGTAGTTCGCGCGGCATCATGGGGTGCACGCGCAGCGACATCAGGTCCAGCGCGCAGGGATGCACCAGGTGTTGCGGCGCCTCGGGGATCAGGTAGCCGGAAGACGCCATGCCGCCGAGCTTGGCCAGGGCTTCGACGACGATCACCTTGCGGCCCTCGGCCGCCAGGTAGCAGGCGGCAGCCAGGCCGTTGTGGCCGCCGCCGACGATGGCGACGTCGAAGTGCTGGGGTGAAGACAAGGCAGAGGTCCTTCGCGCAGGGCGTCGTGTGGTGGGCAGTGGGGCAGTGCGGTGCTGCTCAGCGCGCAGCCGGGAGCTGCCACCAGTGCAGCGTTGCGGCTTCGTCCTCGAGGCGCTGCCAGGCCTGCGCCACGGCCTGTGTGGCTGCGGCAGGGGCTACGCCCAGACCTTGCAGCACCATGGCCGTGAGTTCTTGGATGTAGGCGGCGTCGAGCCGGCGCGTGCGCAGGATGCGCCGTGCGCCTTCCAGAATGGCGCCGATCAGCAGGTCAACCGCGGCGTCGATGCTGCTGAAGCGCAGAGCGCCGCCGTCGCGGCCATTGGCCAGGCTCAGCGCCACCAGGTGTGAGCGCGGTTCGTCGCTGGCCAGATAGTCGATGAAGTCGACGCGCGCGATGAAGGCGCCGTGGCGCGGTTCCATTGCCGCACGCACCAGCGCCATCAGCGGGCCGATCGCCACGCGTGCGGCGCCGCTCGTCAAGGTCTCGGCCAGGCGGCTGTAGCTGCCCAGCATCTCCTGCGCCATGCGCCGCCCGATTTCGGCGAACACCTCGTCGATGGCGACGAAGTGCTTGTAGAAGCTGCCGCGCGAGACGCCGGCCAACCGGATGACGTCGTCCACCACTGGGTGGCGGCCGGCCTCGCAGCCCAGGTAGGCGGCCATCGTGGCGTCGATCAGGCGCTCACGCATGCGCTCGCGCTTCTGACCGGCCACCCTGACGCGATGGCCGCCATCCGCCACGCCCATGGCTGGCGAGCCGCTGCGACGCGTGGGCTGCGAGGCGCTTTCGTGCGCCCGCCAGGTGCCATCGCTTAAAGTGAACATATACGCACAGTATGTTCATATCCGTATTGGATGACACTGGTGTTTACTCTGAGCTTTCGCCTCTGCAGACTGCAGCGTTCGTTGGCTTGTGCCGGCTGGTGGATGGCAGCAGAATCAATGGAACTGTTCAGTAACAGGGGCGACGGGCTGACGGTCCGAACGCCCTGACCGGAGACGCCCCATGAGCACGCCCGCTGCCGCCACCGCCCTCGAAAGTGCCTTCGCCGGCGTGGCCGACAACTACCGGGGTGCCGACGTCGACCTGAACGCCATCTACCGCGAGATGCGCGCGAAGTCGCCCGTCATCGCAGAGAACTTCATGGCCCGGCTGGGCGTGCCGCAGATCGCCGGGCTGGATGCCAACCGGCCCACCTTCACCGTCTTCAGGTACAGGGACGTGATGGCGGTGCTGCGTGACGCCACGAACTACACCAGCGGCTTCATCGCCGAGGGACTGGGCGCCTTCTTCGACGGCCTGATCCTTACCGGCATGGACGGCGAGCAGCACCGTCGTGCGCGCGCGCTGCTGCAGCCGGTGTTCATGCCCGACACGGTGAACAAGTGGCGGCCGAAGATGGACCACATCGTGCGTGAGGAGTACCTGCGGCCGCTGGTGACGAAGGGGCGTGCCGACCTGATGGACTTCGGCCTGCACTTCCCCATCCGCCTGATCTACGCGCTGATCGGTTTCCCTGACAATGAGCCCGCCCGCGTTCAGCAGTACGCCGCCTGGGCACTGGCCATCCTCGCCGGCCCGCAGGTCAACCCCGAAAAGGCGGCCCTGGCCCGCGCCGGCGCAATGGCTGCGGCCAAGGCGCTGTACGACGCGGTGAAGGAGGCCGTGGTGCAGGTGCGCGCGCAGGGCGCTGCCGGCGACGACCTCATCAGCCGCCTGATTCGTGCCGAGTACGAGGGCCACAAGCTCGACGACCACGAAGTCACGACCTTCGTGCGTTCGCTGCTGCCGGCTGCGGGCGAGACCACGACACGCACCTTCGGCTCGACCATGGTGCTGCTGCTGGAGCGCCCTGAACTGCTGGCCCGCGTGCGCGCCGACCGCAGCCTGGTGACCAAGGCCATCGACGAAGCGGTGCGTTTCGAGCCGGTGGCCACCTTCAAGGTGCGGCAGGCCGCGCAAGACCTGGAACTCGGCGGCATGCAGATTCCCAAGGGCGCGATGGTGCAGGCCATCGTGGCGTCGGCCAACCGCGACGAAGAGGCCTTCGAGCACAGCGAGATCTTCGACATCGACCGCAAGCCCAAGCCTGCCTTCGGTTTCGGGTTCGGGCCGCACATGTGCATCGGCCAGTTCATCGCCAAGACCGAGCTGACGGTGGCGATCAACGCCGTGCTCGACCTGCTGCCCAACCTGCGCCTCGATCCCGACGCGCCGGCACCGAGGATCAGTGGCGCGCAGCTGCGCGGGCCGCACAGCGTGCCGGTGGTCTGGGGCTGAGGACGCGGATGACTCAACCGGCGGCGCGGGCCGGCAGGCCGGGGGTCTATTGCCTGTCGGGCATGCGCACCACGATGCCGTCGAGTGCATCGCTCATCGTCAGGCAGCACGACAGGCGGCTGTTGGCCTGGCGTTCGGCGGCCGCGCTTTCCAGCATCGCGTCTTCCTGCTCTTCGACCGCGGGCAGCCGGTCGGCCCAGGCCTCATCCACATAGACGTGGCAGGTGGCGCACTGGCAGGCACCGCCGCAGTCCGCGTTGATGCCGCGCAGGCCCTGCATCAGGGCCGCCTGCATGACGCTGCTGCCGTTGTCGGCGCCAAGTTCGGTGACGCTGCCGTCGGTGGCGACAAACTGGATGGTGGGCATGTCGGGTACTCGAATGTAGGCCCAGGCTCAGAGTGAACGGGCGATGATCTCTTTCATGATCTCGCTCGTGCCACCGTAGATGCGCGCCACGCGTGCATCGACCCAGGCGCGGCTGACGGTGTACTCGCTCATGAAGCCGTAGCCGCCGTGCAACTGCAGCAACTCGTCCAGCACACGGCCCTGCATCTCGCTGCCCAGCAGCTTGCACATGGCGCCCACTTCAGCGGTCAGTTCGCTGCGCATCGCCTTACCCAGGCAGTCATCGACGAAGACGCGCAGCATGGTCGCCTGCGCCTTGCACTCGGCCAGCTTGAACTTCGTGTTCTGAAAGTCGAACACCGTCTTGCCGAAGACCTGTCGGTCGCGCACGTAGTGCAGCGTTTCCGCCAGCATGGCTTCGATGCAGGCTGCGGCGCGGATGCCGATGATGGTGCGCTCCCAGGCCAGTTGGTGCGTGAGGTACTTGAAGCCCTGGTTCTCTTCGCCCAGCCGGTTGGCCACCGGCACACGCACTTGGTCGAAGAACAGCTCCGATGTGTCCTGGCCCTTGAGGCCGATCTTCTCGAGCAGCCGCCCCTTGCTGAAGCCGGCACGGTCGGCTTCGACGCAGATCAGCGTCAGTTCCTTCGCCGCCGGGTCCAGCTTGGTCGCGGTGACCATCAGGTCGGCGTTGCCGCCGTTGGTGATGAAGGTCTTCTGGCCGTTGACGACGTAGTCGCCACCATCCAGCCTGGCCGTCGTGCGCATGCTGCGCAGGTCACTGCCGACGCCGGGTTCGCTCATCGCGATGACCCCGATGCACTCGCCGCTGACCATCTTGGGCAGCCAGCGCCGCTTCTGCTCTTCGCTGCCGTAGGCCACGATGTAGGGCGCGACGATCTCCGAGTGCGTGGTGAAGCCCACGGCGGTGGCGTTGACGCGCGCCAGTTCCTCGATCAGCACGGCTGAGTGACCGAAGTCGCCGCCGGCGCCGCCGTAGTCCTCGGGTACCGTCACGCACAGCAGGCCGTTGTCGCCGGCCTTGCGCCACAGTTCGCGCGGCACGATGCCGGCCTTTTCCCATGCGTGAAGGTGCGGCAGCACCTCGCGCTCGACGAAGCGGCGCACCTGCTCGCGGAACTGCTCGTGGTCTTCGCGCAAGACGGGTCTGGAGTTCGCGGTCATGGTGTGTGCCTCCTCAGCGGCCGGCGTACTGCGGCGCCCGCTTTTCAAGGAAGGCGTTGACCGCCTCCGCGTGGTCTTCGGTGTGGTGCGACAGGGCCTGGAACGCGGCGGACAGTTCGAGCAGCGAATCCAGACGCATGTGCTGGCCTTCGCGCAGCAACCGCTTGGTCAGGCGCAAGGCGTGCGACGGGTTGCCGGCGATGCGCTGCGCCAGCGCCTGGGCATGGGCCAGCAACTGGTCGGCCGGCACGACTTCGGCGACGAGCCCGTAGGCCAGCGCCTGGGCCGCGGCGATGGTGTCGCCGGTGAAGGCCATCAGGCTGGCACGCGGCATGCCGACGATGCGTGGCAGGAACCAGGCGCCGCCATCGCCGGGCACGATGCCGACCTTGACGAAACTCTCGGCGAACAGGGCCTTCTCGGAAGCGATGCGGATGTCGCACATGCAGGCCAGGTCGAGGCCCGCGCCGATGGCCGGGCCGTTGACGGCGGCGATCACCGGCACGTCCAGGTTGTACAGCGCCAGCGGAATGCGCTGGATGGTGTTGCGGTAGCTTTCGGCCACCTCGTGCGGGCTGCCGGCGAAGATGCCGCCGCGCTGCTGCATGTCCTTCACGTTGCCACCGGCACAGAAGGCGCTGCCTTCGCCCGTCAGCATAAGCACCTTGATGCTACGGTCGTTGCGGATGCTGCGGCACAGGTCCTCGATCTCCTGCATGTGTGCAGGTTCGGTCAGCGCGTTGCGGGTCTCGGGGCGGTTCAGGCGCGCGGTGACCACCGCGCCTTCGCGCTCGATCAACAGGAAGGGGTTCATGCCTGTTCTTTCGTGACGTGCGTCGTGGCTTCTTTCATGACGGGCGGCAATTCGAGCCGCCCCGCGGTGACGGCCGGCCACAGCGCAGCCGCCCCACCGGCGCAAAGGGCCTGCCCCAGGCGCTGAGACCAGTGGCCCAGGTTGCCGAACTCGCTGCGCCAGGACCACAGGCGGCGGGTCAGGTGCTGCAACGCGTGTTCGTGGGTGAACCCGATGGCGCCGTGCACAGCGTGCGACATGCCCGCCACCACGCCCGCCGCTTCCGCGCTGACCACCTTCGCGGTAGCGATGGCAAAGGGCGAGAAGCTGTCCATCGATTCGACGAACGCGGCTTCTGCCGTGACGGCTGCGCAGCCCGCCTGTTCAGCCATCACCGCCAACTGGTGCTGGATGGCCTGGAAGGCCGCGATGGGCTTGCCGAACTGCACACGCTCGGTGGCGTACTGCACGCTCTGCGCCAGCGCTGCTTCCAGCGCGCCGGCGCTCTGCGCGCTGCGCAACATCGCGCCGCCCAGCCACAGGCATTCGGGCGAGAGGCCTGCGGGCAAGGGCGCACTGGCGATGGGTCTGACCGGCGAGGCACGGTCGAAGGCAAGGTCGTCGCGCGGCTCGCCGGCCACGTTTTGTTTGGGCGTGACCTGAGCAAGCGTCGGGTCCAGCAAAACCAGCGCGGGTTCGCTGCCGCCGATGAGCGCCAGCACGCCGGCGGCCTGTCGGCCCCAGGGCACGTCGAACAGACACCCGCTGACGAGCCCGCCTTGCAAGGAGAGTTCCGCGCGCGGCGCAATGCTCAGCGCTTCGTTGCGTACAGGCAGCCCACAGCGCGCCAGCAGGTGGTTTGCCAGCAGGGCTTCCGGCAAGGGCAGGGGCAGCGCGTGTTTGCCGGCGGCACGCACGACAACGTAAAGGTCGTCCCAGCCCGCACCGGCGCCGCCCAGTTCCTCGGGCGCGGCCGCCACGGCGAAGCCGGAGTCCTCCAGTGCCGACCAGAGCGCGGACGGCCAGACACCGGTCTCGCATTCCCGCAACAGCGCGGGCGTGACCAGGTCGGCGAGCAGGCGCTCCAGCGTGGATTCGAAGATGTCACGCATGCTGTTCACCGCAGGCCGAGTCCGCGCGCGATGATGCCGCGCAGGATTTCGCGCGTGCCACCGCGCAGGGAAAACGATGGCGCCATCTGCATCAGCGCCGACAGCACCTGGGCGTGGTCGCTGCCGCCGCCGGCGGCCGGTGCCTCGTCGAGGATGGCCTGCGCGATCTCGGGCAGGTCCTGTTCGAACACGGCGCCCAGGTCCTTCACGCACGAAGCCGCCCAGGCCGGGTTCTGCCCCGCCGCCAGTTCGGCCGTGACGGCAAGCGACATCTGGCGCAGCCCGCTCAGGCGGGCCACGAGGCGGCCGATCTCGCGTGCCTGCACGGCATCAGGCCGCCGGCCCACGGCAGCTATGAGCGTGTGCAGCAGCGCAATGCTGCTGAGAAAGCGCTCCGGCCCACTGCGCTCGAAGGCCAGTTCGGCCGTTACCTGGTCCCAGCCCTGACCCTCGGTGCCGATCAGGGCATCCGCGCCCACGCGCACGTTGTCGAAGTAGACCTCGTTGAAGTGGCGGCCACCGGCCAGGTCGACGATGGGGCGAACGGTGATGCCCGGTGACTTCAGGTCGATCAGGAACTGCGACATGCCGCCGTGGCGGTTGTCTGTCTTCTCGCCGCTGCGGAACAAGCCGATCATGATGTGGGCATGGTGGGCGTTGGTCGTCCACACCTTCTGCCCGTTCAGCACCCAGCCGTCGCCGTCGCGTTGAGCCTTGCTGCGGATCGAAGCCAGGTCGGAGCCCGAGTTGGGCTCACTCATGCCGATGCAGAAGTAGGTCTCGCCGCGGCAGATACCGGGCAGGTAGCGTTCGCGCTGCGCTTCGCTGCCGTAGCGCAGGATCAGAGGGCCGCTCTGGCGGTCGGCGAACCAGTGCGCAGCCACGGGCGCCCCTGCGGCCAGCAGTTCCTCGATGACGACATAGCGCGCCCACGGGTCGGCCTCCTGGCCGCCGTAGCGCCTGGGCAGCGTCATGCCTACCCAGCCACGGCGACCGAGTTCGCGGCTGAAGGCGGGGTCGGCGCCCATCCATGAGTCGCTGCGGCGCAAAGGAGAGCGGTCCTTCAGTGCCTCGGCGAGGAAGCTGCGCACCTGCGAGCGCAGGGCCAGCGTCTCGGTCGGGAAGCGCTGGTGGCGGAAGCTGCGGATCGGCAGGTCCATGGGCGTGTACTGGTGCGAGTGCTCTGTCGAGTGTTCGGGAGGGCCTTCAGGCGCTGCGTGATCGGCTCAGAGTGCCGTTCCCGCGTCGGCGGACGCGAACATGCGGTTGATGTCGCCCGAGGTCACGGGCCGCTCGGGGTCGCGCAGCGGTGCCGCACCGCCCATGCCGCAAGCGGGCTCGATGCTCACATGCTTGGCCTGGGCGCGCAGCGCGCCCACGGTGCAGTTGTCGCGGCCCAGGATGGTGAACGGGTCGTACGAGAACTCACGCATCGTGTTCAGGTGCGTGATCTTGTTGATGACCTCGTCGCTCAGGTGCCCGGCCTGGCGGTGGAATACGTCGGCCGACTCGGGCCAGGTGCAGTCGGAGTGCGGGTAGTCGCACTCCCAGCACACCTTGTCGACGTTGATCGCGTCGAGGTTCTTCAGGCCGAAGGAGTCTTCGATGAAGCAGGTGATGATGTGCCGATTGAAGATGTCGCTAGGCAACTCGTCACCGAAGTTCGAGTTCGTCCACGCATGGTGGTGCTTGTGCGTGAAGTCGGCGCGCTCCAGCAGGTAGGGAATCCAGCCAATGCCGCCTTCCGACAGCGCCATGCGCAGCTTCGGGAACTTCTTCCACATCGGCGCCCAGATCCAGTCGGCCGCCGAGTTGGCGATCGAGATCGGCATGGCCGTGATCCAGGCGTCGATGGGCGATTCGTCGGACGCGTGCGCGGCCTTGGCGCCGGTGCCGATGTGACAGCAGACCACCACGTCGTTGTCGGCACAGGCCTTCCACAGCGGGTCCCAGTGGGCGTTGTGGATGCTGGGGTAGCCGTGCACGGTGGGGTTATCGGAGAAGGTCACGGCGTGCACCCCCTGTTTGGCCATGCGCTCGATCTCGGCAGCGGCGGCCGTCGTGTCGAACCAGGGCACCATCATCAGCGGGATGAAGCGGCCGGGCGCGGCATTGCACCAGTCATGCAGGTGCCAGTCGTTGTAGGCCTGGATGGCGGCCAGCGAGACGGCGCGGTCGTCGTAGCTCTGGAAGCGCTGGCCCGCAAAGCCCGGGAACGTGGGGAAACACAGCGAACCGAGCACGCCGTTGGCGTTCATGTCGTCGACCCGGGCCTTGATGTCGAAGGTGCCGCGGCGCATGTGCTCGTAGCCCAGCGGCTCCATGCCGTACTCCTCCTTCGGGCGGCCGACCACCGAGTTCAGGCCCATGTAGCCCGTGGCCCGTTCCTCGAAGACCCAGACGTCGCGGCCGTTCTTCTGCACCACCCGCGGCTCGCGGCCCTTGTACTTGGCGGGCATGTGGCGGGCGAAGGCGTTCGGCGGCTCGATGGCGTGATCGTCGACGCTGACGAGGATGAGGTCTTCCAGTTTCATCTTGGGCTCCTGCGAGGCAGGGCGGGGCGGGGGCCGCGCCGGTGTTCGATGTCTCTGGGCAGGATGCTAGTTCCAAAACTAGACACTATCAATAAGAATGTTCACTTTATGGCTGAACGAAGGGCGGTCTCAGGGAAAGTCCTGATCGGTGTTGCAAGGTGCAGGCGCAGCCCAGGTCGGGCCCAAACGGCATCGACCAGGAGCCAAGAACGAGAACGCGGGTGCGAGGCGTTGCCGCCTCGCTGGCTAGAACAGCACTGCTTCGAGCTTGTGTCCAAGGTCGCGCAGCGCTTCGCCGATGACCTCGACCTCGGCCTCGTTGCGCTGGCCGCGGATCATCACCGCCGACACGGTGAAGGCGATGTTGCCGCTGGCGTCGCACACGGGCGCGGCCACGGCCAGCACGCCGGCGGCGAAGTAGCCGTCATCCACGGCCCAGCCGCGGCGGCGTGCGCGGTTGACTTCGCGCTGGTAGGTGTCGAAGGACAGCGTGCGCGCCCAGCGTATGGGCTCGAAGGCCTGGCGCAGCTCGTCGTCCGACATGCCCATGCGGCCGACGAAGAGGCGGCCGCTGGCGCCCATCAGGATGGGCAGGCGCTGGCCCGCTGGCATGTCGATGTGCAGGTTGGTGGGGCTGGACTCGGAATGCATCAGCACGATGCGGTCGACGCCCATGCGCCGCCACAGCGTGACGGTGACGCCGAACTGGGCTGCCAGTTCGCGCATCGCGGGCAGCGCCATCTGCAGGCGCTGGCCCTGCGTCACGAGTTGCTCCACCAGCCGCGCCAGCCCCAGGCCGGCCGAGTAGGTCTTGGACAGAGCGTTGAAGTCGACCACGTCCTCTGACACCAGCGTGCGCAGGATGTTGAAGCAGGTGCTGGGGTTGATGCCGAGGTGGCGCGCGATGTCGGCCGCCCGTTCGGGTGCGCCCTTTTGCGTCAGGTAGCGCAGGATACGCACCGCGTTGACGACCGGCTTGACGATGACCCCGCCCGCGGCGCGTGAAGGCTGGGTGCCTTCGTCGTCGGGCTCGCCTTCATCTGCGCGCTGGAGTTGGGCTGGTGGCATCGGAGCGGCTGCGGCTGGCGGGTGGGTGGGCGTTGTCGAGCGAATGGCGTGTGCAATTCTAATATCAGGAGCGTGTTCTGAAACATGAATGCGTCTCCGATTGCGCGCGACTGATCGGTTCCGAGGCTTGCGACGCCAGGCCTTGCCGCTGAGTGACCCCTTGATGCGGGTGAACCCTGATGTTTAGATCGACACTTACTGAGAAACTGTTCATATCAAAGAGTAGGCGAGCACCTCGCCGCCACCAAGGAGACCGCGATGACTTCCACCAGCCCCCTCCTGCGCGTGACCGTCGACCGCAGCCGCTGCTGTGGCTACGGCCTGTGCGCCCAGATGTGCCCCGAGATCTACACGCTCGACGCAGACGGCCTTGTCGTGCTGGCCATGGACACCGTACCGGCGGGTATGGAAGAAGCCGCACGCGAGGGGGCGGCGGCCTGCCCGGCCGAGGCCATTGCGATCATCGAGGCCGGTGCCTGACCAATGAAGACCCGGCCCACCCCGCGTGCAGCGACCTGAGAGAAACCACGGCATGGACATCATCGGCATCGGCTACATCGGTTTCGAAACGACGAAGATCGACGAGTGGCGCAGCTACGGCCCTGAAGTCATGGGCTTCCAGATCGGCCGCTCGCCCGAGTCCGACCCGGCTTCGCTCTACTTCCGCATCGACGACCGCCGCCATCGGTTTGCCTTCCATCCCGGGCAGACCGACCGCGTGGCCTACATCGGCTGGGAAGCCAAGGGCAAGATCGAGTTCGAACAGGCCGTGGCGCGTTTTCGCGAGCATGGTGTCGAACTGAGCTTCGGCGACGCCGCCCTGCTGGAGCAGCGTGGCGTGAAGAACCTGGTGCGCTTCCGCGACCCGGTGGGCTACCAGCACGAACTCTTCCACGGCCAGAAGTGGATGCCGCGCTCCTTCCAGCCGGGCCGGCCGCACGGCGGCTTCTCGGCGGGTTCCCGCGGCCTGGGCCACATGGTGCTGATCACGCCCGAGGCGCCGCAGGCGCTGGAGGACTTCTTCGTCAAACTGATGGGCTTCCACTACTACGGCGCCGGTGCCGGCAAGGGCCGAACGGCCTTCTATCGTTCACGCCTGAACAACCAGACCAGCCACGACATCGCCTACGGCATGGGCCCGGGGCGCATGGGCGTGCAGCACGTGGGCCTGTTCGTGAACAGCCTGCGCGACGTGGGTGAGACCTACGACATCGTGAAGAAGCGCGGCCTGCCGCTGCAGATGACGCTGGGCCAGCACTGCCAGGACCCACATGCCTCCTTCTATCACTTCAGCCCCGGTGGCTTTGCCATCGAGACCATCGTCGAACTCGAGCCTTGGCACGACGACGGCTTCGAGCTGAACCCCGAGCAGCTCAGCACCTGGGGCCACGAACTGGTGGGCCCGATCCTCGGGCCCAGCGTGCGCACGCCGGAAGATGTGCTCGACGCCGAAGGCCTGGCCGTGCTGAACGCCTTGCGGGCGAAGACGGCAGCCTGAGCCGGGTCCTGGCGGGCGCCTTCAGGCGCCTTCAGCAGCCGATACCAGCAGCATGCGCGCCACATTGGCGTGCGCCGGCCGTTCCAGCATGAATCGCACGGCTTCGGCAATGTCGGCCGGGGCCAGCGGTGGCGGCAACTTCACACCAGCGGAAGAAGCTCGGTCACGCAGTTGGTCGAAGATCTCGGTGTCGGTGCTGCCCGGCGCGATGCTGCCCACGCGCACGCCGCTGACCTTCAACTCCACCCGCAGCGCAGTGGTGAAGACCTCGAGCGCATGTTTCAGCGCGCCATAGACGCCCATCGAGGAATGGCTGAGATAGGCGCCGACGCTGGAGACATTGACGATGGCGCCGCTGCCCTGCGCCTTGAAGTGGCGAGCGAAGACGTAGGACGAACGCACCACGGCGTCGAAGTTGACGCGGGTCATGGCGGCCAGGTCGTCGAGGTCCACCGTTTCCAGCGGCCCGGCAACCACGCGTCCGGCGTTGTTGACGAGCACATCGGCACGTCCGTGGGCTTGCAGGGCCAGCGCGAGCAAGGCCGCCGGTGTGGCGGGATCCTCGATGTCGGCCGCCAGCACGGCACAAGGCACGGCGAAACCGCCGCGCAGATCCTCCAGCCGATCGGCGCGGCGCGCTGTGACAACCAGGTGCATGCCGGCCGCAGCGAGCTCGCGCGCGATGGCCGCGCCGATACCGGACGAGGCGCCGGTGATCACCGCCACCTTGCCGTTCAGCGGCAGCGCTTTCGCACTGGCGGCTTCAGCCAAGCCTGGCCCCACCGCCCAGGCGCTGCGCCATCAGCTCGTTGAACTCGCGCTTCAGCGTCGGGTAGTAGGCGATCTGCCCGCCCATGCCGCCGGCAATGTCGATGGATGCGGCACTGATGAAGCTGGCCCACTCGCTGCAGAGGAACATCGCCATGCCCACCACGTCTTCCGGCTTGCCGAAGCGACCGAGCGGCACCACCTTCAGCACCATCGCATCAAACTCCTCGCGCGGCGTGCCGGTGGGCATCTCCTTGTAATGGCGGTTCCACTGGCCGGTATCGATCCAGCCCATGTTCAACGTGTTGACCAGGATGTTGTCCTTGGGCAGCGACATGCCAAGCGACTTGGCCATCGCGATGCAGGCCGCGCGGTTGGCCACCGAGGGGATGCCGTCGGGCGTGATCTGCGTGCCGGCGAGTGCGTTGATCTCGACGATGCGGCCCCAGCGCTGCCTGCGCATGTGGGGCACCACGGCCTGGATAAAGCGGAAGTGCCCCATCTGCAGCACGTTGGCGTGCTCCAGGATCTGTTCGGGTGTCAGCGTGTCGAGGTTGCCACCGCGCCCCTGACCGGCGTTGTTGATGAGACAGTCCACACCGCCCCAGGTGGCGGCCACCTCGTCGACGAAGGCCTTCACACCGGGCGTGTCGGTCACGTCCACCGCGCGGGCGATCACGGCCGCTGCGCTGCCGGCAAGCTCGGCGCCGACTGCGTCGATGTCGGTCTGGGTGCGGGCGCATATGGCGACACGCGCGCCTTCGGTTGCGAAGCCGCGCGCAATCGCTCGCCCGATGCCGCGCGAGGCGCCTGTGACGATGACGCGCTTGCCGCTGAGGTCGATGTGCATGGGAGCTCCTGGCTGTTTGACGCCCAAGATAGAAATCAGTGCTCTCGGGCAGAGTAAGTGTACATAAACATGAAAACTGTTTAGGTATAGCTTCCACTGATGCGGCCGTGAATTTGGGCGTACCGATGCGGCGTGTCGACACCATCGTGGTGAGTGGGGTCTGATTGCGCCGGCGCGCGCGAAAGCGCCTGGACAAGCCGAGCCACATCAGGAAGTCGCACAGCGGTGCCGGGTACAGCACACAGGCGTCATAGACCGCATTGAACGGTGAACTCCTCATTCGTGGCTCAGTTGAAGGTCCTGGGCTTGCTTGGCGAGTTCCTCCATCGCCTGAGCGCTCGCACGATCCTGCTCGGCCTTGAAGCCCATCAGGTCAGCAAACCGGATGCGCCGGTGCTTGCCGGTCTTGTGGAACGGCAGAACAGCGCCTTCCAACAGCTTGGCGAGGTGAGGGCGCGACACGTTCAACGTGTCAGCGGCTTCCTGCGTCGTCAGCTCGGCGTGGACAGGCACGACCTTCACAACGTTGAGCGGAGGAGGGCGCTGCAGTACCTGGCGGACCAGATTCATCACTTGGCCGAAGTGCACAGGCAGCAGTTGCCAAGCTCCGAGATCAGCGCGGTGAGCACACAGCGAGACCCCGCCAACTGCTAAAGTTCAGTGGTCGAGGTCTGGCGTGAGACGTTCTGAACCGGCGTGAGACTGCTCGCTTCCAGTGGGAAATGGATTGGGAAACGGGCGAAGCTCCAAGGGCGCAAAACGTTGTGCGACAAGTACTTGGACGCGGTTTCCATGTATTGATCGACCACATGTGATCTCGTTCCACGGCGTCTCGTGACGCCCCGCAAGCCCCTGATTCTGTTGAAGGAATCAGGGGCTTCGTCTTTTCGGAGCGCCTCGCGGCAGACCCCGGAAAGACCCTTCGCGCGCTCGCTGTCCGGGCTCTCAGAAGCGGCGTGGCCCTCGTGCTGCCGTGCTGCCCGGTGTACCGCAGGGCGATGAACCAGCGGCCGCGCTTCTCGAGCGCCGACGCAATGCGCCAGCCAGGCCCGCTGCCAGCGCGACCAGGGGCAAGGTCGCCGGCTCCGGCACCACGCCGGCCTGCACGGCGAAGAAGTTGGCGCGGGCAAAGCCGTTGTGCCGGAAGAACTCGACGCTGCGGCTCATCTCATTGAAACCGCTGATCGGGGCTCCATCGTCCCAGAACCGGTAGGCGGCGGTCACCAGGTTGTCGGTCAGCGATGCGCGCAGAAGGCGCAGCTCGATCTGATCGACGCCCGCCGGCATGGCCGACAGGTCGTCGAGCTCCAGCGTGTCCACCACCTGGCCGAGGAAGTCCTGCTCCTGGAAGCGCACGACGAGCGCGCCGCTGTTCTCGCGCCTCACGAGCAGATCCAGCGACGTGGTGGCGGGAACGGCACTGCCGTCGGTCAGCGCGATGCCGTAGCCATCGCCGGGCAAGGGCGGGCTGGCCAGATCGAAGAGGCCGTAGACCCCGAAGGTGTGGAACGCCTGCTTCAGCCCGGCCGGCGTGGCGGCGTCGACGTCAGTGCGCAGCGTCGAGCGTTGCAGCGTTCGGCCGCCACCCGCAGCATTGACGAAGGGCCCCCCCAGGGCGCTGTTCAGGGCCAGCCGGCCGGCGGCCTCGGCGCCGGCTGGATAGCTGCCCAGCACGCTGTAGGTGCCTGCGTCTCCATTGAAGAATGTCCCGCCGGCCGGTGGCTCGGCGCCGTCGCCGAACCCGTCCCGGTAGAAGACGGTGCGACCGTCATGGATCTGGGGTGGGGCGGTGCCGGCGAGGCCGCTGCGGACGATCGTGAAACCGTCGATGGAGGTCACCGCGGAGGCATGGACAGTCTGGTTGCATGCCAAGGCGACCAGAGCGGCCAGCACGGTCGAGAGGGTGCGCAGGGTGGATGGCATCTCGGTTCTCTCCAACATCGTTGCGATGCAGAAGTGGTTCGTACCATGGCGGTCCGTCTTGCCGATTGCGTGCGCTCAAGTACGCCCACCCGGCCGATCGTCGAAACGCGGCCGGGGTCCTCTCCGGGGCGTGTCGGACCCGTGGCTCGATTCCCGACAGACATCCTTGTTCTCGATGGAGCCTGGAGGCCGCATCTCCTCTTCAGTCGCCGTCCCGGCCGCAGGGTAATCGCGGGTCGCCTAGATTCCGACCTGCCGCCGTCGGTCGGCAGCGGCGCCACAGACCACCGGAGAACCCAACATGAACAAAGCGATCCCCATGGCCTTCGTCCTCGCACTGGCCTCGGGCGCGGCATTGGCCCACAACTGCCCGAACGAGATGAAGGCCATAGACGCGAAGCTGGCTTCCAGCCCCAAGCTCGCCGCCGCTGACATGGACAAGGTCAAGAAGCTGCGTGCCGACGGCGAGACCGCCCACAAGGCCGGCAAGCACGATGAGTCGATGAAGGCGCTGGGCGAGGCCAAGAAGATGCTGGGCATCTGAGCTCTGTCGATGATGGATGGCGAGGGTGTCGACCTGGCGCCGTCCCACCGTCGGGCCCCGTTGGTCCCGGCCTGCGCAGATGTCCCGCCTCGTGGCACGCTGGGTGGATGAGGGTCGGCGGGGCCGGTGCGTGGCCAGCAGGCCGAGCAAGGCCGCCCCCAGGAGCAGGGGAGAGGTCGGCTCCGGGAGCAAGGTGAAGCGGGTCACCACCGGGTCGTTGAAGTCCTGGCTGCCGCCGGCTGCATTGCCGAAAGCCCGACTCATGCGCCCGCCGCTGACGGTGGGCAGGTCGAAGAAGGCATCTTGATCGCGCGCAACGCCGCGCCGGGCGGCGGCCGGTGCCGTCCTCCGCTTCCTTTGTGTGAGGGGCGTCAATCCTTCGCCCCCTGTTTCTGTGAGACTGCAACGTCATCGGAGCAGGCAAGCGGGCCTTTCGGGCGGGCACCCTCGGAACTCAGGCCTGCCGATGGGGAGCGACCTCCGTGCCACGTGAGCCGGTGTGCGGGGCCTGCGCGGGTGATGGATGTTCGAGGTGCTGAAGAACTGGTACAGCTCTGTGCTGCGGCGGCGACGGCGGCTCAGACACTTCGGACGCCACCCGCTCCTGGCGACGCTCACGCGACAGGGGGCGGCCAGGACACTGCCCGACTCGCTGGCCAGTGAACTGCTGCAGTCGGCCAGCGAGGAGGGTGCGGCCTCGGCGGCACGCCTGAGGTTCCACGAGAGCGGGCTGAGCGCGCGATCGTTCACATGGTGCGCACGCCCGGGCGACCTTTCATCGACAGCGTGGCCTCCCCACCCCTGCTGGTGATGTCGGCAACGACCATGGCACTGGGCATCTGGCTGCCGATGGGGCCGCTGGCCGGCCACTTCGGGCTGCAGCCCCTGCCTCTGTCCTTCTTCCCGTGGCGTGCCGGCATCGTGCTCGGCTACGCGGTGACGACGACGCTGATGAAGCGCTGGTTCATCCGCCGGCACGGCTGGCAGTGAGGCGGCTGTCCCGGCGCATCCCCGACCGTGGCTGAACGTCGGCGCCGCCGCGCCGGGTCCGCGCTCGCCGTGCCTTGAGGAGACTCAATCCGCAGCACCCCAGCTGCTGGCCAGAATGGTCACGCTCGCCCGGTGGCGGCACGAACGGAGGGCTCATGACGGACTTCGAAGCGGCTTTCGGCAAGACGGTGACAGAGATCGAGCGTCTGCTCAACACGAAGACAGTGGTCGGCGAGCCGATCACCATCGACGGACGCACCCTCATTCCCCTGGTCAGCATCGGCTTCGGGTTCGGCGTCGGGGGTGGTGAAGGCGCGGATCCGAAGAAGGGGCCGCTGGCCAGCGGCGGCACCGGCGGCGGGGGCGGCATCAAGCCGATCGGCGTGGTGGTGATCGACAAGGACACGGTGCGGGTCGAGCCCTTGAAGGGGGCTGCCGCGTCGCTGGTCGAGAAGGTGGCGGACGCCGCTTCGCGCTTCGCTTCGCGCGACAAGGCCACCCCTGCCGTGTAGGCGTGGCGCCGTTGATCCAGGTCGGCGCCGCGCTGCTGGCCTTCGTCCTGTTGCTGCTGGCGCTGCCGGTGGAATTGCGCTTCCAGGTGCAGGGCCTGGCGCCGCTGCAGGGAAGGGTCGCCGTCCGTACCGTGTTCGGCCGGTGGCGCAGGCAACTGGGGAACAGGGCACCGCGTGCGCGTGTCGCCCGCCCATCCGGCCGGCGCGGCGGGCTGGCCCGCCTGCAGTTCGTTTGGCGCGATGCGGCGCTTCGCCGGCGCGCCCTGGACCGCGGCCGCGCCGTGCTGCGGACCCTGCGTTGGCGCGAGCTGCGCCTGCACGTTCGACTGGGTCTGGAAGACCCTGCAGCCACGGGCCGGCTGTGGGCGTTCGTCGGGCCGCTGGGCGCGGTTCTGGCGGGTCTGCACAGCGTGGACATCGTCCTCCAGCCTGACTTCGTCGAGCCGGCCCTGGATTTCGACGCGCGCGGTCGCCTGGTGTTCGTGCCGCTGCGCCTGCTGTGGTCGCTGGTGCTGCTGGCCGGCATCGTGGGGCTCGCGGTGGCCAGGCAGCGCGCCGGGCGCCCGCAGTCGACGACATGACGGAAACGCGCGAGAGCCTGCAGGCCGGTGCGCCGGTCTGCCTGCCATCGGGCCAGGCCGTGCTGGTGGTCGAGCGCACCCGGCTGACGGTGTTCTGCCTGGGCGGCTGGCGCGGTGTGATCGCGCGACGCGAGCCCCATGCGCTGCTGCTGCGCGCTGCCGATGGTGGCGTCACCGTGCTGGCGGCGGGGCCGGCCCCGGTCTCCATGGCCGAGCTGGACGGGGCCCTGCCCGGATGGGGCCTGTGGCCGAGCCCTCCCGGGCCAGGTCATGCCCTCCCGCCCGCCTTCGTGCAGCCCGCCCCAGCCGGATCGGGCCGAGGGCGGGTGGGAGGGCCGATCGACGCCAGCAACGGGTTCAGGCCGCCGCGGTGATGCCGGCCGCCAGGCCCAGCCTGGCCAGCAGCGGCGTCCAGTCGGCGCGCGGTGGCTGGCCGGGCCGGGCGGACACCGGCACCGTGTAGACCGCGGCCTGCTCGTCGGCTTGAAGAGGCTCTTGCGTCTGCAGCTGCCGCGTCAGCACGGCCTCGTCGGCCTCGGAGGCGTCACACGCGTGCGCGGCGCGCTGCCGCAGGCGCGCGCGCAGCGCGGGAACCGGCGCATCGAAGTGCAGGATGGCGAAGGGCACCCCCAGGTCGGCCGCTTGCTGGCGGGCGGCATCGCGGTCAGCGCGCTGCAGGAAGGTCGCGTCCAGGATGACCGGCCATCCGCCCTCGATCACGGCCGTGGCCAGGTCGAGCAGGCGCCGCCGGGTGGCCTCGTTCATCGCCTGGCTGTACAGCCCGCCTGCCAGGGCCGAGCCGCTGCGCTGCAAAGGTGCCAGTCCGGCCAGGCGCTTGCGCTCGACGTCGGCGCGAACGCGCGGGGCGCCGATCACCTCGAGCAGGCCTTGCGTCAGCGTCGTCTTGCCGCTGCCGGACAGGCCGTGCGTGATCAGCAGCGCGCGGCAGCGCGGAGCGGTCAGGCGGGAGGCCAGCGCCATGTAGTCCTGCATGGCCTGGCGGGACGCGATGGCCTCCCGGGCTTCGCTGCCGTGCCGGCCTGCCGCCTGCACCGCACGCAGCTTCGCCACCTTGGCACGGACGAGGGCGCGGTGGACCAGGTAGTACTCGAGGACACGCATGCCGTCGTAGTCGCCACCCTGCTGCAGGTAGGCATCGACGAACCTGAAGGCCCAGGCCGGCAGGCGGTGCGCGTGGAGGTCCATGGCCAGGAAGGCGACATCGCTCATCACGTCCAGCCAGCGCAGTGCGGGGTCGAACTCGATGCCGTCGAAGACCAGGCTGCGGCCCGCCTGGCGTGCGACGTTGCCCAGGTGCAGGTCGCCGTGGCCTTCGCGCACGCGGCCCACCGCCAGGCGGCGGGCCATCACCGCGGTCAGCCGCGGGAAGACCTCGGCCTCCCAGGCCCCCAGCCGGTCGAGCGCGGCCCCGTCGGCCGCATCGGACCCGGCCCCGCCCGCCCGCAGGTCGCGCAGGCTGTCCAGCAGCACGGGCCTCACCTGGTCTGGCGAGCCGAGCCAGCCCGCGGCTTCGGCAACGGCGGCCCCTGCGTGGAATCGCGCCAGGGTCGCGGCCAGGTCGTCGATGTCATCGGCGCGCAGCTCGCCGCGCGCTGCCAGCCGGTCCCACAGGCCGTCTTCGTCGAAGGCACGCATCTTCACGGCGAAGTCGATCGGCGGGCCGTCGCCCTCCAGCCGGGGCGCTTCGACGGTGCCGGTGATGGGCACGACCTCGAGATAGAGCCGAGGCGCAAGTCGGCGGTTCAGCCGCAGCTCTTCGGCGCAGGCGGCCTGCCGACGTGCCAGTGTCGACTGGTCGAGGAAGGACGTGGCCAGGGCCTTCTTGATCTTGTAGGCGTGTCCGGCGTGCAGCAGCACGTGCGAGATGTGGGTCTCGACGTGGCGCGGTGCCGTGCCCGAGCCCGCCAGCCCCTCGATCAGGGCCTGCACCATCTGCTGCTGCCGGGTTTCGGTCAGTTCCCGGGCCTGCCCGAGCGGTTCCGCCGCGTGTGCGCCGGACCGGTGCTCGCTGGCAGGGAGCGTGGCGTCTTTCATGGCGCAGCCTCGGGATCTGCAGTGGACTGGCGAAGGGAACGCCCCGACCGGAACGGGTCCGGGCGGTGTCGATGCTGCGGCCGGCGCGGGCCGCGTCATTGAGCGCGCGCAACCACGGACACCGGGCTGGATTGCGCGGAATCAACGGCCTGCGCAGATGCCGACCGACCATAGGCGCCATGACGAAGACCCTGGCGCTCAGGCGCGACGACGAAGAGCAGTGGCCGCGCGCGGCCGACGCGGGTTCTGCCGCGGCGCGGCCGCCCGATCTGCCCGTAAGCGACGCGGCTGGCGAGCGATGGTGCGGGATGGAGCTGCCTTCGCCCGGCCGTCCCCTGCAGCAGGTGTGGCGTGAGCGGCTGCCGGTGGCCGGTGCGGGCCAGCTGCGCATCGCGGTGGCGGCCTGCGGCGTCTGTCGCACCGACCTGCACGTCGTCGACGGCGAGCTGCCGTTCCCGGGCCACCCCGTGGTCCCCGGGCACGAGGTCGTGGGCCGCGTGGCCGCCGTCGGTGCGGGGGTCGTCGGCTGGTCGGCCGGCGACCGCGTCGGCGTGCCGTGGCTGGGCTGGACCTGCGGCGAATGCACCGACTGCCGCAAAGGCCGCGAGAACCTGTGCGGGCAGGCCCGCTTCACGGGCTGGCAGCTGGCCGGCGGCTTCGCGCAGCAGGTGGTGGTCGACGCGCGCTACGCGCTGCACCTGCCGCCGCAGTACAGCGACGTCGAGGCCGCCCCGCTGCTGTGTGCCGGGCTCATCGGTCACCGCGCCTACGCGATGGCGGGCGACGACGTTCAGGACCTCGGCCTGTTCGGCTTCGGTGCCGCCGCCCACCTGGTCGCCCAGGTGGCGCTGCACCAGGGTCGGCGCGTCTTCGCCTTCACGCGGCCGGGGGACGCGGGCGCGCAGCGCCTGGCGCGCGAGCTGGGCGTCACCTGGGCCAGCGGGTCCGACGTGTCACCTCCCGTGCCGCTCGATGCCGCCTTGATCTTCGCGCCCGTGGGGTCGCTGGTGCCCACCGCCCTGCGCGCCGTGCGTCCGGGAGGCACGGTGGTTTGTGCGGGCATCCACATGAGCGACATCCCGTCGTTCCCCTATGCCTGGCTGTGGGGCGAACGGCGGCTGCTGTCGGTGGCGAACCTGACGCGCGCCGACGGCGAAGCCTTCATGCGCGTCGCTGGCAGCATGTCCCTGCAGGTCAAGACCCGGGAGTACCCGCTGGCAAAGGCCAATCAGGCATTGAACGACCTGCGCACCGGCCGCCTCAGCGGTGCGGCCGTGCTGCGCTGCTGACGGGAGCAGGTGCCCGAGGCGCTGCGGCGATCACCCTGCGCAGCTTGCCGCTGCCGGGCTGCCGCTGGGGCGGCTCTCGACCGAGCACCGTGCGCACATGAACGACGCCGTGCTCGTCGAGGCACCGCCGCAGGGCCTCCCGGGCGCGGCGCGCCCCGGTCGCCGCCGTGTCGAGGCCGCTCAGGCGCAGTTCGAGCACGCCCTGTGGGCGCAGGATCAACTGGAACTCGCTGATCCCGGCCTCCTCTTCCAGCACCGTCTCGAGCGCCAGCGGCAGCAGCGTGACACGCCCGCCGCCGCGGCCGGGCAGCACCAGGGCGTCATCGGAGCGCCCCCGCACCTCGATCACCGGCCAGGGGTTGCCGCAGGGGCAGGGGTCCTCGAGCAGCCGAAGACGGTCGGTGAGTTCGTAGCGCAGCAGCGGCTGGGTGAAGTTGGCCAGGTTGGTCAGCAGGGCCATGTGGGACCAGGTGCCCCGGGCGACGGGGCGGCGGTGCGCGTCGACCGGCTCCAGGATCACCCAGTCGGCGTTCAGGTGCAGGCGCCCGAGCCGGCAGCCGCAGGCCATCGAGTAGGCCTCCGACGCGCCGTAGCTGTTGCGCACCGGGCAGCCGAACACCTCGTGCAGCAGCCCGGCCTGCGCGTCGCTGAGCTGTTCCCCGCCCAGCCACAGTTCGCGCAGTTGCAGCCGGAGGTCGCCAGCGGCCTGGTGGCGGGCCAGCGCGACGGCGCAGCTCGGGTAGGTGACCAGCCAATCGGGCTGCAGCCGCTGGAGCTGTTGCGCGATCTCCGTCAGCGGCAACAGGACCGAGATCTTCGTCACCCGCGGCCCCCAGGGCGGCGGGAGCAGGCGCCCCAGGCGCTCCAGGCTCACGTGCCCGGCATAGGGCCCGCTGACGGCCGCGACATAGGCCAGCCGCCGGCCCGTGGCCCAGGCCTCCAGGGCCACGGCAGAGGTGGGCATGCCGCGCAAGCGCTGCGCCTCCATGGCGTCATGGGCCGCCAGGCTGGCCGCATCCTGCACGAAGATGCCGGGCTCGCCGCTGGTGCCCGAACTCGTCCAGACCAGGTAGGACCCGAGCCAGGCGTCCGCCACGTTGCCTGCGGTCGACAGGAAGTGCCTGGCGCCCGCGAGCGTGATGCGCCGGTCGGTGGCCCATTCATCGAAGTTCGCCATCAGCTCGGCCTTGCCGATGGGGGCGAGGTCCTCCAGGCCGCCCGCCCCGGGTGAACGCCGGGCATACAGCGGCGAACGACTGCCGGCCCAGTCGAGCAGGCGGGCCAGCCGTTGCTGCTGCAGCAGGCGGCCGACGCCGGCGACGTCGGTGGACGCGAGCCAGGTCTGTTGCCAGGCCACCAGCGAGGCCCAGGGATCGAACGGTGTTCCTTCGATGGCGGTCATGCCGGGTCCTGCGGACGTGCCGGCGGGCTCGCCGTTCGTGGCGCCGCCGAGGCCGTGGCGTCAAGGGTCACGCCAGCGCCTCACGCCGGCATGTGCGCCCGCGTGAAGGGATAGTCCGAACCCGTGGCCCAGGACCGGCCCCGCGTGCCGGAGGTATCCGGCCGGGCTGCCAGCAGCTGGTACAGCGCCAGCCAGCCGCGCTCGAAGCACATCGCCGAGCCGGCGAGGTACAGGCGATAGGCCCGCACGGTGGCTTCGTTGGTGAGCGCCCTGGCGCGCGGCAGCTGCGCCTCCAGCGCGTCGGACCAGGCCCACAGCGTCCGCGCATAGTGGGGGCGCAGGTTCTCGGCATCTAGCAGCTCCAGGCCGCCGCGGGCCAGGCTCTCGGCAGCCTGGGAGACGTGGACCAGTTCGCCCCCCGGAAAGATGCGCTTCTCGATGAAGCGCCCCATGCCGGCCCCCAGCTCCGGGTTGTCGACGCCCCCTGCCGCGATGCCGTGGTTGAGCAGCAGGCCCCCTGGCCGCAGCAGGCGGTGCAGCGTGGCGAAGTAGTGCGGCAGCCGATCCCGGCCCACGTGCTCGAACATGCCGACGGAGGCGATGCGGTCGAAGCCGGCCTCGTCGACCACGGCGCGGTAGTCCAGCAGCCGGATGTCCACCTGGCCGCGCAGGCCGGCCTCGTCGATGCGCCGGCTGACATGCTCGAACTGGTGGCGCGACAGCGTGATGCCCAGCGCCCGCACGCCGTAGTGCGCCGCGGCCCAGAGCAGGAGCCCGCCCCAGCCGGCACCGATGTCCAGGAAGCGTTGTCCGGGCGCCAGCTGCAGCTTGCGGCAGACGAGGTCCAGCTTGGCCTGCTGCGCCTGCGCCAGCGTCATGTCCGGCGCGGCGAAGTAGGCGCAGGAGTACACGCGCAGAGGGTCCAGCCACAGCGCATAGAACTCGTCGCAGACGTCGTAGTGGAAGCGCACCTGCCGCGCATCGCGGTCCAGGCGGTGCCGCCACCGCGAACGCAGGCGCGACAGCCACTGCACGCCCAGGGGCCGGTGGCCCCGTTGCACCGGATCGCCCACCAGGGCGCCGGCCACGGCCATCACGTCGGCGGGCGAGCCTTCGATGTCCAGCTCGCCCCTCACGTAGTCTTCGGCCAGGTCGCCGATGCGTCCCTGCGCCAGCCGGGCCAGCTGGTGCCGGTGCCGGAGGCACAGCCTCACCGACGCGGACGCGCCGCCGATGCGGCCGCCCGGCCACTCGAGGGCCAGCCCCTCGGGCAACTGCATCGCGGGCCCTTTCAGAAGCTGCCTTGTCATGTTCATCGATGGCCTCAGCGTTCCAGCACGTAACGGCCCGGCGCCTCTTCCAGGGGCACGAGGCCGGCGTCGGGGGCACCCATCGGCGGCGGCGTCCGCGTGCCCGTGCCGTGAGCGCGCAGCCAGTCGAACCAGGGCAGCCACCAGGAGCCGTCGATCACCGCTGTCGCCTCCAGCCACTCGTCGGGCGTCAGGCGATGCTCGCCCGGCGACCAGCGCCGGAGCCGATGGCTGGTGGGCACGGCACCGGGCGGGTTGACGATGCCCACGTTGTGGCCGCTGGCGGTCAGCACGAAGGTCTGCTCGGCATCGGTCAGGGCATGCAGCTTGAACACCGAGCGCCAGGGGGCGACGTGGTCCTGCACGGCGCCGACGTTGAAGATCGGCACGCGGATGTCGGCCAGTTGCAGGCGGCGACCGTCGAGCCGCGCCTGTCCGCGGGCCAGCGCGTTGTCCAGGAACAGCGTGTGCAGGTACTCCGAGTGCATCCGGTAGGGCAAGCGCGTGCCGTCGGCGTTCCAGGCCATCAGGTCCGACACGTGGGGACGCTCGCCGAGCAGGTAGTTGACCACGCGGTACGACCAGATCAGGTCCTGCGAACGCAGCATCTGGAAACTGCCCCGCATCTGCCGCGCGTGCAGCACCCCCTGGCGCCACATGACGTCGTCCAGCAGCTCGACCTGTCCTTCGTCGATGAACAGCCCCAGCTCACCAGGATCGGAGAAGTCGGTCTGCGCCGCCAGCAGCGTGAGCGTCTGCAGGGCCCCGGGCCGCGTCCGGGCGAGCGCTGCGGCGCCCATCGCCAGCAGGGTGCCCCCCAGGCAGTAGCCCAGCGCATGCACCGGTGCACCGGGCATCACCTGGCCGATGGCGTCCAGCGCCGCCTCCAGGCCCAGGTGCGCGTAGTCGGCCATCGAGATGTCGCGGTCCCCTGGGCCGGGGTTCTTCCAGGACAGCGTGAAGACCGTGAAGCCCTGGTCGACCAGCGCCTTCACCAGGGAGTTGTGCGGCGACAGGTCGAGGATGTAGTACTTCATGATCCAGGCCGGCACCAGCAGCACGGGCTCGCGCTGCGTCTGCGCCGTGGCCGGCTGGTACTGGATCACCTCGGCCAGGCTGTTGCGGTGGATGACCCGCCCCGGCGAGGCCGCCACATCGAGCCCCACCCGATAGGCCTCGGCACCGGCCGGCGGCAGGTTCAAGGCCTCGCGCCAGGCATCCTCGGTCGCATGCAGCGCGCCGCGCAGCAGGTTGGCGCCGCCCTCGGCCAGCGTGCGCTCCAGCACCGCGGGGTTGGTCAGCACGCCGTTGGACGGCGACACCATGTCCAGCCACTGGCGCGCGCCGAAGGCGGCCATGGCCTCGTGGTGGCGCGCCACGCCAGGCACGCCCGTGGTGGCCTGCTGCCACAGCTGCTGCAGCTGCAGGAAGCCCTGGGCCAGAGCCGCGAAGGGCCATTGCTGCCATGCCGGCGCGCTGAAGCGCTTGTCCTGCGGCAACTGCTCCACGTCCTGGCCCTGCAGCGCCAGGGCCGCAGCGTGCGCCAGCGCGAGCTGCTTGGCCGGCGAGGCCGCCAGGTGCACCCACCAGTCCATCGCTGCGCCCGCCAGGGTGGCCGGCGCCAGGCCTCCCGTGGCGGTGCTCAGCGACGACAGCAGCCAGCGGTCGAGATCGCGGTAGCGCTCCAGAAGATCGCCCGGCGCCGCCTTCTGACCCAGCCAGACGCTCGATCCCCGCTCGCGCGAGCCGCGCGGCGGCTCCTGCGCGTCGGGGGGGGCGTCAGCCACCCCGGTGCTGTGCTGGTCCATGGGCGGAAGCCGCGCTCAGAGCGACGTGCCCTCGGCCATCGACTGGTCCGACATCAGCCGGTCCGACGGCTTGGCGACCACGTTGCCGATCATGCAGTCGGTGGTCAGGATCAGCCCGGCGATCGAGGCCGCGTTCTGCAGCGCCATGCGCGTCACCTTGGCCGGATCGATCACGCCCATCTTCAGCAGGTCGCCGAACTCGCAACTCGCGGCGTTGTAGCCGAACGAAGGGTCGGTCGCCTCGTCGACGCGCTGCATCACCACCGACGGCTCCTCGCCCGCGTTCGCCACGATGCGCCGCAGGGGTTCCTCCAGCGCACGCGACACGATGCGCAGGCCCGACGTCTGGTCGAGATTCGCTCCCGAGACGCCGGCCAGCACACGCCGCGCCCGCAGCAGGGCGACACCGCCACCGGTGACGATGCCTTCGTCGACCGCCGCCCGGGTGGCATGCAGGGCATCGTCGACGCGGATCCTGCGCTCCTTCAGCTCGCTTTCCGTGGCGGCCCCCACCTTGATGACCGCCACGCCCCCCGACAGCTTGGCGATGCGCTCGTCGAGCTTGTCCCGCTCGTAGTCGCCGCTGACCGAGTCGCGCTGCTTGCGCAGGCTGGCGATGCGCTCCCGCAGGGCGGCCGGCGAGCCGGCACCGCCGATGACCGTGGTCTCGTCCTTGCCCACCTCGATCCGCCTGGCGCGCCCGAGGTCGGCCAGGGTGGCCTTGGCGAGCGTCAGGCCGGCCTCGTCGCTGATCACCTTGCCGCCGGTGAGGATGGCAAGGTCCTGCAGCAGGGCCTTGCGACCGTCGCCGAAGCCGGGAGCCCTCACCGCACAGGCCTTGAGCGTGCCGCGCAGCGTGTTGATCACCAGCGTCGCCAGGGCCTCGCCCTCGACGTCCTCGGCCACCACCAGCAGCGGATGGCCGGCCTTCACCACCTCCTCGAGCAGGGGCAGCAGGTCCTGCAGCGAGGACAGCTTGCGGTCGTAGAGCAGGACGACGGCCTCCTCGAAGGCCGCCACCTGGCGCTCGGCGTTGTTGATGAAGTACGCCGAGAGGAAGCCGCGATCGAACTGCATGCCCTCGACCACGTCGAGCTCGCTGGCCAGACCGGAACCGTCCTCGATCGTGATCGCTCCGTCGCGGCCGACCCGTTCGATGGCGTGCGCCAGCAGCTCGCCGGTGGAGCGGTCGTTGTTCGCCGAGATCGCGGCCACGTGGGCGACCTCCTGCGGGTCGGTGCAGGGCCGCGCCATGCGTCCCAGCTCGGCCACCACGGCGACCACGGCCTGGTCCATGCCGCGCTTGAGATCCATCGGGTTCATGCCGCCGGCCAGGTAGCGCATGCCTTCGCGCACCATGGCATGCGCCAGCACGGTGGCCGTGGTGGTGCCGTCGCCGGCCTTCTCGCTGGTGCGCGTGGCCACCTCGCGAAGCAGCTGCGCGCCCATGTTCTCGAAGCGGTCCTCGAGTTCGATCGACCTGGCCACCAGCACGCCGGAGTTCACGATCTGCGGTGCGCCGAACTCGCGATCGAGGAGCACGGTGCGTCCGCGCGGGCCCAGCGTGACCTTCACCGCCTCGGCCATCCTGTCGATGCCGCGCAACATGCGCGCTCGCGCTTCTTCATGAAACAGCAGTTGCTTCGTCGTCATGGTGTTCTTCCACGCTGCACCAGGCTGCATCGTCGGCCGGGGCGGGCCGGCCCGGGTTGAGTGTGCGCAATCGGTCCGTGTCGGCACGGCGCCGCCTGGGCGCCGCAGCAGCCGGCAGCCGGCCCCGGCTGCGTGCGCGGCACGCCGTTGCGCGCGCTCAATGACGCCTTGCCACCGCCTGCGATGCTCGTTGCCTGGCAGCGCAGTCCCCGGCGGGCTGTTGCCGAGCGGAGAGCAAGTCATGAAAGTCGAATCCATCTGCAGCCGTGACATCGTCAGCATGGACGGCGGCGAGCCGCTGCAGCGCGCCGCGGTGCTGATGCGCGAGCACCACGTGGGTGCGGTGGTGGTCACCGAGTTGCAGGGCGCCGTCACCCGCGTGCTGGGGGTCGTGACGGATCGCGACCTGGCCATCGAGGTGCTGGCGCGTGGCGGCGATGCGTCGCTGGTCCCCGTGAAGCGCGTGGCGCAGTCGCCGGCGGTCGGCATTGCCGCGCAGGCCGATGCGGGCGAGGCGGTGCAGGCCATGCAGGCTGCCGGCACGCGCCGCCTGCTGGTGCACGACGAGCAGGGGCTGCTGGTCGGCGTGCTGTCGATCGACGACCTGCTGCCGGCCCTGGTGTCGCCGCTGGCGGGCCTGTCTGACGTCCTGCGCGGCGGCCTGCAGCGCGAGCTGCAGTCCCGCGGCCCTCTGACGGCGCCTGCCCGGCCTGTGCTGCGTGTGCCGGCGATGGGCACGGCGGGCTGGCAAGGGCAGCCCGCGGCCTGACCCGGGATGCCCGGCGGCGAACCAGCCCGGCCACCTCCTTTCCGTGCACCTCCCATCGAGACAAGTGCCATGAACCCGCCCCTCAGCGCCGGCGATGTCTGCAACCGTGTCGTGGCCGTGGCCGGCCCGCAGACCGACCTGTCGATGGCCGCGCAGCTGATGCGATCGGAGCATGTCGGCTGCCTCGTGGTGGTGGCCGGCCCGGCCGATGCGCGCCGGGTGAGCGGCATGCTGACCGACCGCGACATCGTCACCGCCGTGATCGCCCAGGGCCTCGATCCGGCCCTGCTCCGGGTGGGCGACGTGATGTCGGACCACCCCGGTCACCGTGCCCGAGGACACATCGCTGCTGGAGCTGCTGCGCACCATGCGCCGCAGCGGCGCGCGTCGGCTGCCCGTCGTGCGGGCCGATGGCGTGCTCGCAGGGCTGGTGACGCTGGACGACATCCTGCCGCTGGTGGCCGAACAGATGCAGGCCGTGGTCGAGGCGATCGGGGCCGGCCAGCGTCGGGAAGTCGAGCGGCGGCCTTGAACAGTGCCGCCACCCTGCCGAGGAAGACGCCATGACGGATGAGATCAAGGACGCAGCGCTCCAGGAGCTGCCTGACGACGTCGTCGCGCTTCTGCCGATGCGCAACCTGGTGCTCTTCCCGCACCTGCTGATGCCCGTGGCGCTGGGCCGGCCGAAGTCGGTGGCCGCCTTGCAGCATGCCGTGGCCGGCAAGTCCCCCGTGGCGCTGGTGTTGCAGAAGGACGCGCAGGACGACGATCCCGGGCTGGCCAGCCTGTGCCGCATCGGCACGCTGGCGGCCGTGCTGCAGCACAGGCAGACCGATGATGCTCAGGTGCATGCGGTGTGTCAGGGGCTGCAGCGCGTGCGCATCGTCGAGCTGGTCGAGGGGCACCCCTTCCTGGCCGCACGCATCGAGCGGCTGGAGGAGGTCGATGCCCGGTCGACGCAGGCGGAGGCGCTGGCGCTGCAGCTGCGCGAGCGCGGCATGGAGATCCTGGAGCTGATGCCCGGGGTGCCGGCCGAACTGGCGCACCTGCTGCAGGCCACGCGCTCGCCCTCGCACCTGGCCGATCTGGCCGCGAGCCTGCTCGATGCCGAGCCGGCCGAAAAGCAGCACCTGCTCGAGATGCTGTCCACGGAAGAGCGCCTGGCCAAGGTGCTGCAGATCGTGAACCACCGCCTGGAGGTGCTGCGCCTGTCGCAGGAGATCGGCGCGCGCACCAAGGAGCAGATCGACGATCGCCAGCGCCGTGCCCTGCTCGAGGAACAACTGCGGGCCATCAAGAAGGAGCTCGGCGAGAACGGCGAGGGCGCGCGCGAGATGGCCAGCCTGTCGAACGCGGTCAGCGCCGCCCGCATGCCGGCCGAGGTGGAGGCCCACGTGCGCAAGGAGCTGCAGCGGCTCGAGCGCATGCACGATGCAGCGGGCGAGGCGTCGACGCTGCGCACCTGGATCGAATGGATGACCGAGCTGCCCTGGGCCACGCCGGCCGATCTGGTGATCGATCTCGCCGCGGCGCGTCAGACGCTGGAGGCCGACCACTTCGGCCTGGCACGCGCCAAGCAGCGCATCGTCGAGTACCTGGCCGTGAAGAAGCTCAACCCGCAGGGCAGGGCACCCATCCTCTGCTTCGTGGGGCCGCCGGGAGTGGGCAAGACCTCGCTGGGGCAGAGCGTTGCGCGCGCCATCGGGCGGCCCTTCGTGCGCGTGTCGCTGGGCGGCGTGCACGACGAGGCCGAACTGCGCGGCCATCGCCGGACCTACGTCGGCGCCATGCCGGGCAACATCGTGCAGGGCCTGCGCAAGGCCGGCGCGCGTGACGCCGTGATGATGCTCGACGAGGTCGACAAGATGTCGGCCAGCCTGCACGGCGATCCCTACGCCGCGCTGCTGGAAGTGCTGGACCCGGAGCAGAACGGCAGCTTCCGCGACAACTACCTGGGCGTGCCCTTCGATCTGAGCCGCGTGCTGTTCATCTCCACCGCCAACGTGGTGGACAACCTGCCGCCTCCCGTGCGCGACCGCATGGAGATGATCGAGCTGCCCGGCTACACGCTGGAAGAGAAGCTGCAGATCGCGCACCGCTACCTGCTGGGTCGCCAGCTCGAGGCCTGCGGCCTGGGCGCCGAACAGTGCGAGCTCACCGAAGCCGCACTGCGCGCCATCGCCACCGGCTACACGCGCGAGGCCGGCGTGCGGCAGCTCGAGCGCGAGATCGGCCGCGTGATGCGCGCCGTGGCTTTGCGCGTGGCCGAGGGCAGCGCCAGCCAGGTGCGGGTGGATGCCGCCGACCTGGAGGCCCTGCTGGGGCCGCCCCCGGTGGAGCACGACGTGGGGCTGCGCAGCAGCCTGCCCGGCGTGGCCACCGGCCTGGCCTGGACCCCGGCGGGGGGCGACATCCTCTTCATCGAGGCCACCCGCGTGGCCGGCAGCGGGCGCCTCATCCTCACCGGCCAGCTCGGCGACGTGATGAAGGAAAGCGCGCAGGCGGCCCTGACCCTGGTGAAGGCCCACGCCCAGACCTTGGGCCTGGCCGCGGTGACGTTCGAGAACGTCGACGTGCACGTCCACGTGCCCGCCGGCGCGATCCCGAAGGACGGCCCGAGCGCCGGCGTGGCGATGTTCATTGCGCTGGCTTCGCTGTTCAGCGACCGACCGGTGCGGCACGACCTGGCCATGACCGGCGAGATCAGCCTGCGCGGCCTGGTGCTGCCCGTCGGTGGCGTCAAGGAAAAGGTGCTGGCGGCGCAACGCGCCGGTCTGGGCACGGTGCTGCTGCCGGCACGCAACCGCAAGGACCTGCACGACGTGCCGGAGAGCACGCGGCAGGCGCTTCAGTTCGTCTGGCTGGACACGGTGGACGACGCCATTGCCGCTGCGCTGACCGAGCGCGTGCGCCAGCCGGCCCAGGACTTCATGCTCGTGTGACGACAGAAAGGAGAGAGTGGCCCATGTACTGGACGCCAGATCGGCCCCCCGAATCCATGCGAAACCTGCCGCCGGCCGTGCGGCGAAAGGCCGTGGAAATCGCCAACCAGCTGCTGCGCGAACGCATGGACGAAGCCAAGGCGATCCGCATCGCCACCGCGAAGGCGCGCGCCTGGGCCTTGCAGCAGCAGCGGCTGCGCGAGGCCGAGAACGGTGTCTGACACCGCATCGGGCAGGGCAGGCGCCGGCACCGTCGCCGCGCCGCCCGCCGTGACTTCCGCACCGGCCGTGCTGGTCCCGGCGGAGAGCCACGGCGCGCAGGCGCCCGACTTTGCCGGCGAGAACCAGCAGGTGGCCGACGCCTTGCGCGAGATGGCCACGCTGCTCGACGCCCAGGGCGGCAACCCCTACCGCGCAGCGGCTTATCGGCGCGCGGCCGACACGGTCGCGGCGCTGAGCGGCAGCGTCAGGACGATCTTCGAGCGCGACGGCCTGGCCGGACTGGACGCGGTGCCCGCGGTGGGTCCTGGCATCGCAGCGGCCATCGCCGAACTGCTGGTCTGCGGCCACTGGCGCAAGCTCGAACGGCTGCGCGGGGACATCGACGGCGGCGCGATCTTCCGCACCATCCCGGGCGTCGGCGAAGCGCTGGCGCAGCGGCTGCATGACGAGCTGGGCGTGGACACCCTGGAAGCCCTGGAGGTCGCCGCGCACGACGGCCGGCTGGAGCGCTTGCCACGCCTGGGCGCGCGCCGCGCGGCCGCGATCCGCTCGGCGCTGACGGCCCTGCTGGACCGCGATCGCGCCCTCCGCAGGCCGCGACGCGGCAGCCCTGCGTCGGGCGAGCCGCCACTGGACCTGCTGCTCGAGGTCGATAAGGCCTACCGCAGCGCCGCGCAGGCCGGCACGCTGCCGACCATCGCGCCGCGCCGCTTCAACCCGCAGGGCCTGCCCTGGCTGCCGGTGATGCACACCCAGCGTGGCGGCTGGCAGTTCACGGCCCTGTACTCCAACACGGCGCGCGCCCACGAGCTCGACCGGGTGCACGACTGGGTCGTGGTGTACGCCGAGGATGGCGACCATGCCGAGCGGCAGTACACGGTGGTCACGGCCCGCAGCGGGGCCCTGGCCGACCGCCGCGTGGTGCGTGGGCGCGAGGCCGAGTGCGCAGCGTGGTATGCGCGGCGTTGAGGCTGCCGCTTCGAAGCAGGCACCCGGCACACGGCGCTGGGGCCGGTGGCTCGACGGCATGAAGGTGGTCGCCACCCTGGCGACGGCCCCTGCCTGGCCCGCAGGCACGGCGTCGCAGCCGATCGAGCGACCGGCCGACCTGGCCGTCGCCTACGCCCGCGAGGTCGGCCCGCAGTGGCTGCTGCCGGAATCGGAGCAGGCCGCCTATGCGCTGCTGCTGACACAGGCCCTGGCGGCTGCCCGCGCGGGGGTCGAACGCGACCAGCTCGTGGTGCTGGTCGATCGCAGCGCGTTCGTGCAGGCCGGGATGGTGTGGTGGGTGCCGGTCGCCGGCGCGCCGCGGCTGATCGGTGCGTCGCCTGTGTCCACCGGACTGCCCTCGGGCTTCGAGCACTTCGAGACGCCCGTCGGTGTTTTCGCCCACACGCTGGACAACCCGGACTTCCGCGCCGAGGGCACGCGCAACCGGCTGGGCATCCGGGGCTACGGCGACAAGGGCCTGCGTGTGTACGACTTCGGCTGGGTGGTCGGCCGGCGGGGCTGGGCGCCCGGGGAACAGCCGATGCGCCTGCAGATGCATGCCACCGACCGCGAACGGCTCGAGCCGCGGCTGGGGCGGCGCGATTCCAAGGGCTGCATCCGCATTCCGGCCACCCTGAACCGCTTCATCGACCACCACGGCGTGCTCGACGCGGACTACGAGGCCGCGCTGGCGCAAGGCCGGGCCTTCTGGGTGCTGCGGCCCGACCGCCAGCCCACCCCCTGGTCGGGCCGCCTGCTGGTGGTGGTCGACTCGCAGCGCAGTGTCCGGCCGGCCTGGGCCGTCACTCCGCGGCCCGTTTCGGCGGCGAAGCGGGGCCGGCCACGGTCCCTGGCGTGCAGGCGGGGCGGCGCGAAGGAATTGATCGCACTCAACGCGCCGTGATGGCCTGGGCCTAGGCTGGCCCGCATGGCCCGCACCGAAGCAAAGTACATCCGCTGGTTCGAGGATCTGGGCATAGGCGACGTGCCGCTGGTGGGCGGCAAGAACGCCTCGCTCGGGGAGATGTACCGCGCGCTGACGCCCCACGGCATCCGCGTGCCGAACGGCTTCGCGATCACCGCCAGCGGCTACCGCCGCCTGCTCGACGAGGCCGACGCCTGGCCCCGGCTGCACGCCGCGCTCGACGGTCTGGACGTGCACGACGTCGACGACCTGGCGCGGCGCGCCCGGCAGGCGCGGGAGGTCATCCACGCCGCGAGCTTCCCCGCGGACATGGCGGCCGAGATCGGCGAGGCGTACCGCCGCCTGCAGGCCCAGTACGGCGACGACATGACGGTGGCGGTGCGCAGCTCGGCCACCGCCGAGGACCTGCCCACGGCGAGTTTCGCTGGCCAGCACGAGACCTTCCTGAACATCAGCGGCGAGGCGCGCCTGCTCGACGCCGTGCAGCTGTGCTTCGCCAGCCTGTTCAAGGACCGCGCCATCAGCTACCGCGTGGAGAACGGCTTCGACCACTTCAAGGTCTGGCTGTCGGTCGGCGTGATGAAGATGGTGCGCTCGGACTGCGCTGCCAGCGGCGTGATCTTCACGCTCGACACCGAGACGGGCTTCCGCGACATGGTCTTCCTCACCGGCGCCTACGGCCTGGGCGAGACCGTCGTCCAGGGCACCGTGGATCCCGACGAGTTCCACGTCTTCAAGCCCACCTTCAACGCCGGCCGGCGCGCCGTGCTGCGGCGCCGGCTGGGCGGCAAGCAGGTGCGCATGGTCTACACGCAGGCGGCCGGACGCGAGCGCACGTGCATCGTGCCCACGCCGGTGGAAGACCAGCGCCGCTTCTGCATCGGCGATGAGGAGGTGCTGGAGCTCGCCGGGGCGGCGGTGACGATCGAGGCCCACTACAGCGAGCAGGCCGGTCACCCCGTGCCGATGGATGTCGAATGGGCCAAGGACGGCATCGACGGGTTGCTGTACATCGTTCAGGCGCGGCCCGAAACCGTGGCCTCGCAGCACGCGGCCGGCGTCGTCGAGGAATTCCAGCTGGGCGAGAAGGGCCGGGTGCTCGCCACCGGCCGTGCGGTGGGTGCGCGGGTGGCCACGGGCATCGCCCGCGTGGTCAGCGACGTGACGCAGCTGGGCCAGTTCCAGCCGGGCGAGGTGCTGGTGGCCGACACCACGATGCCCGACTGGGGCACGGTGATGGGGCGTGCCGCGGCCATCGTCACCAACCGCGGCGGGCGCACCTGCCATGCCGCCATCGTCGCCCGCGAGCTCGGCGTGCCCGCCGTGGTGGGCTGCGACACGGCGACGACGGCGATCCGCAGCGGCGACGAGGTGACGGTCTCGTGCGCCGAGGGCGGCGCCGGCAAGGTCTACGCCGGCGCGGTGGCCGTGAGCGTCGTGCGGACCGACGTCACGGCGATGGCACGGCCGCGCACGAAGCTGATGGTCAACCTGGGCAATCCGGACACCGCCCTGCAGACCAGCCTGCTGCCCAACGACGGCGTCGGCCTGGCGCGCATGGAGTTCATCGTCGCCGAGCACATCCGGGTGCACCCGATGGCCCTGGTGCATCCCGAGCGCATCGACGATGCCCAGGTGCGCGAACAGATCGCGGCCCTGGCCGCGGGCCATGCCACGCCCGCGGACTACTTCGTGCGCGAACTCTCCGAGGGCGTGGGCATGATCGCCGCGGCCTTCCACCCCAAGCCCGTCATCGTTCGCCTGTCGGACTTCAAGACCAATGAATACGCCAGCCTGCTGGGTGGTCGCTGGTTCGAGCCGACCGAGGCCAATCCGATGATCGGCTTCCGCGGAGCGTCGCGCTATGCGCACCCGGCCTACGCCGAGGGCTTCGCGCTGGAGTGCGCCGCGATGCGGCGGGTGCGCGACGAGATGGGGCTGGTCAACGTCAGGTTGATGGTGCCGTTCTGCCGGCGGGTCGACGAGGGCCGACGGGTGCTCGAAGCCATGGCCCGGCACGGCCTGCAGCGCGGGGTGAACGGGCTGCAGATCTACGTGATGTGCGAGATCCCCAACAACGTCATCCAGATCGATGCCTTCGCCGAGCTGTTCGACGGCTTCTCGATCGGTTCGAACGATCTCACGCAGCTCACGCTGGGCGTCGACCGGGACTCCGAGATCGTGGCCTTCGACTTCGACGAGCGCGATGCGGGCGTGAAGGCGCTGATCGCGCAGACCGTCGAAGGCGCGCGCCGCAACCACCGCCATTCCGGCATCTGCGGCCAGGCACCGTCCGACTTCCCCGAAATGGTCGAGTACCTGGTCGAGCTGGGCATCGACTCGATCAGCGTCACGCCCGACACGCTGCTGAAGGTCACGCGCAACGTGCTGGCGGTGGAGCAGCGCCTGGGCCGCCCGCCCCGCGACGGCGAGGGCTGAGCCCGCGCGGGCGGCCGGCGTGGACACCGACGTCGAGGCCTTGCTGGGCAGCGGAGCGCGCCGTCCCGGGCGTCGCATCGCCCTGGCGGTCGCCGGCGCCCTCCTGCTGTTGGGCGTCGCGGGTGCGGCGCTGTGGGCGTGGCAGCAGCGCCTGCGGGTGGCGAGCGCGCCGCGCTACGCCACCGATGCCGTCGTGCGTGGCGACCTGCAGCTGCGGGTGACAGCCAACGGCAGCTTGCAACCCACGCACACGGTCGGCATCGGCAGCGAGCTGTCGGGCACGGTGTCGCGTGTGCTGGTGGATGTCAACGACCGCGTCCGCCAGGGCCAGCTGCTCGTCGAGCTCGACACCGCCCGCCTGCGCGACCAGGTCTCGCGCTCCCAGGCCGGGCTGGCCTCGGCACAGGCGCGTCTGGCTCAGGCGCAGGCGACCACGGCGGAGACCCGGCGCAAGCTGGAACGCCAGCGCGGCATCGAGCGCCTGTCGGAAGGCGCCTACCCCGCGCCCGCCGACCTGGATGCCGCGCAGTCGGCCAGCGATCGTGCGGTGGCCGACGAGGCGGCGGCGAATGCCGCCGTCGCCGACGCGCGAGCGGCGGCCAGCGTCGACCAGACCAACCTGGCCAAGGCATCGATCCGCGCGCCCATCGACGGTGTCGTGCTGGCGAGGAACGTCGATCCCGGCAACGCAGTGGCCGCCTCGCTGCAGGCCGTCACGCTGCTGGTGCTGGCCGAGGACCTGGCGCAGATGAAGCTGCAGGTCAGCATCGACGAGGCCGACGTCGGCCAGGTGCGCGAAGGCCAGCACGCCAGCTTCACCGTCAGTGCCTGGCCGCAGCGCAGCTGGCCGGCGACCATCCGCCGAGTCGGCTACGGCTCGACCACCAAGGACAACGTGGTCACCTACCTGGCCGAACTCGACGTCGACAACCGCGACCTGAGCCTGCGCCCGGGCATGACCGCCGTGGCGGCCATCGCTGCCATCGAGCGACGCCAGGTGCTGCTGGTGCCGAGTGCCGCGCTGCGCTTCACGCCGGCGGCCTCGGGGGCGGGGTCGGCGGCTGCGTCGGGCGCCGTGCTGTCGCGCCTGATGCCACGTCCGCCGTCCACCGGTGCGCCGCGCCGGGCCGGCACGAACGCAGCAGCCTCGCGCCGCGTCTGGGTGCTGCGCGACGGGGTGCCGGTGGAGGTGCCGGTGGTGCCCGGGCTGTCGGATGGCCGCCGCACCGAGATCGTCGGCGGCGAACTGCGCGAAGGCGACACGGTGATCGTCGAACAGGTGGCGCGCGCGCCATGAACGGCCCGCCTGCCGCGGCGGGCTTGATCCGCCTGCGTGCCGTGAGCAAGGTCTATGGCCATGGTGCGGCGGCACTTCGCGCGCTCGACGGCGTCGATCTGGCGATCGACGACGGCGAATTCGTCGCCATCATGGGGCCCAGCGGCTCGGGCAAGTCGACCGTGATGAACCTGATCGGTTGCCTGGACACACCCACCGGCGGCGAGTACCTGTTCCGTGGCGTTCACGTCGAGCGCCTGACGCGCGACCAGCGTGCGCGCCTGCGGCGCCGCCACCTGGGCTTCGTCTTCCAGGGCTTCAACCTGCTGGCCCGCACCACGGCGCAGGAGAACGTGGAGCTGCCGCTGCTCTACCGCGGCGAGACGGCCGCGGCCCGACGCAGCGCGGCCGCGGCGGCCCTGGCGGCCGTGGGCCTGGAAGGCTGGGACCACCACACGCCGGGCGAGCTGTCCGGCGGCCAGCAGCAGCGCGTGGCGATCGCACGGGCGCTGGTCACGCGACCCACCGTGCTGCTGGCCGACGAGCCCACGGGCAACCTCGACACGCAGCGCAGCCACGAGATCATGGAGCTGCTCGCCGAACTCAATCGCTCTCGCGGCATCACCATCCTCATGGTGACCCACGAGGCCGAGATGGCGGCCTATGCCCGCCGCACCGTGCGCTTCGTCGACGGTCGCATCGTCAGCGATCAGCGTCAGGCGGCGGCCGGCCTGGCGGCATGAGATGTGGTGGAACTCGCTCGTGCTGGCCCTGCGCTCGATACAGCGCAACCTGCTGCGCTCGTTTCTCACGGTGCTGGGCATCGTCATCGGCGTGTCGGCGGTGGTGACCATGGTGACGCTGGGGCAGGGCGCGACGCAGGCCGTGCGCGACCAGATCTCCAGCCTGGGCAGCAACCTGCTGCAGGTCCGCCCCGGGCAGCGCCTCGGGCCGGGGTTCGGCGGCGCCGGCGTGCCCGGCTTCGTGGAGGCGGACATCGAGGCCATCGCGCAGCAGATCGGCGGCGTGCGCTCCGCGGCACCCGAGGTGCGCAACGGCGTCAATGCGGTGGCTGGCGCCAGGAACTGGTCCACCAGCGTGGTGGGCACCACGGCCGACTACCTCCCGATCGGCAACTGGCGCCTTCGCGCCGGCCGCGGCTTCGAGCCGGGTGAAGAACGTGCCGGCGCCGCGGTGTGCCTGATCGGCGCCACGGTGCAGCGCGAACTGTTCGGCCCCGACGTGCTGCCGCTGGGCGAGCCGCTGCGCCTGAAGCAGTTCTCGTGCGAGGTCATCGGCGTGCTCGCCGGCAAGGGGCAGGGCGCGATGGGCATGGACCAGGACGATCTGGTCGTCCTGCCGTTGCGCACGGTGCAGCGGCGCGTGACCGGCAGCACGCGCATCAACACGATCCTGGTGTCGGTGCAGGAGGGCAGCGACGCTGCGGCCGTGGCCGCGTCGCTGCGGCAGCTGCTGCGCGAGCGCCGCAAGCTGTCCGGCAGCGAGGACGACAACTTCAACGTGCTCGACACCCGGCAACTCGCCGAGACGCTGTCGGGCACGACGCAGGTCATGACCACCCTGCTGGGGGCGGTGGCCGGCGTGAGCCTGCTGGTGGGGGGCATCGGCATCATGAACATCATGCTGGTGTCGGTCACCGAGCGCACGCGCGAGATCGGCGTGCGCCTGGCGATCGGCGCGCTCGAGAGCGAGGTGCTGCTGCAGTTCCTGATCGAGGCCGTGGTGCTGGCCGGCCTGGGGGGCTGCCTGGGCGTCTTGCTGGCCCTGGGGGCGTCGATCGGGCTGGCGAAGTTGATGCAGCTACCTTTCCTGTTCGATCCCGGCATCAACGTGCTGGCGCTGGTCTTTTCGGCGGCGATCGGTGTGGTGTTCGGCTACTTCCCGGCGCGTCGTGCCGCGCGGCTCGACCCGATCGAGGCGCTGAGGCACGAGTGAGGGCGCGCGCCAGGGCCGCGCCGCAGCGCAGTCGCCCGGCAGGCCGGCATTGACCGTGCGCAATCGGGAAGGCGGGGTACTCGCCCGTCCCCGCGCCGACGTTGCTAGACTGGACGCCGATCGGTCGTGCCCGGTGACCCAGCCGGGCTGCCCGGTCGGCTCACCGTCCCGCCGCGCGCCCAGGCCCGGAGAGCGTCCAGCGAGTGGCCGCGCCTTTGTCATCCTTCGTACGGGTAGCCGACATGCCTCGCGATGTGTCCGATTTCCGCGAGAGGCTGGGCAACAGCGCAGCCTCCCTCGACGCCCACCATCTGTTGCACGAGCTTCAGCTGCACGAGAGCGAGCTCGAGCAACAGAACCAGGAGTTGCGCGAGATGCAGCAGCAGCTGTCGGTGGCGCGGGACCGCTACCGCGATCTCTACGAAGGCGCACCCGTCGGCTACATGACCCTGGACTCCGAGGGCCGGGTTGCCGAATGTAACCTGATGGCCGATGAGTTGCTCACCCGGGGTACCCGCCAGCTCGCAGGGCGGCCGCTGTCGGGGTTCGTGGCACGGCACGAGGCCGACCGTTGGCACATTTTCAGGCGCCGTGCCGCGGCCTGCCAGGGTCCGCAGCGCATCGTGTTGACGATGCAGCCGAAGGGCGGTGACAGCTTCCAGGGCCAGCTCGATTGCCTGGTGGTGACGGCCCCCCCGGAGCGGGCCGGTCTGCGGGTGACGCTCACCGACGTCAGCCCGCGCCAGCAGGTCGATGATTCGCGCGCCGCGGCGCAGGTGGCGCTTGCAGCGCAGGAGGCAGCGCGTCGGCGTGTGTCGCGCGAACTGCACGACGACCTCGGGCAGCGCCTGAGCGCGGTGAAGATGGCCTTGGCGGGCATCTCGCGCCACATGCCATCGGACAAGCCGCTCGATGACGTGCAGGGGGCGCTCGACGAGGCCGTGGACATCGTCAGGCGGATGGCCGCTGAACTCCGCCCGTTGATGCTCGACGACCTCGGCATCAGCGCCTGCGTCGAATGGCTGGCGAAGGAGTACAGCCGGCGGTTCGGACTCGACGTCAAGCTGAGCCTGGCCATGGTGGAGCCCGACCTCGACGAGAGGACGGCCTTGACGGTCTTCCGCGCGCTCGAGCGCGTGCTCATCCACGTCTTCGAACAGACGGGTGTGGTGGCACTGCAGATCTCCCTTCACGACGGGGCGGGCGGCCTCGTTCTCGACGTGCGCTGGGACATGGTGGGTGGGACGGAGCCGGCGCGGATGCGCCGAGCCCCGCGCCAGGGCCTGCAGGCGCACAGCGAGTTCAAGCAGGGTGCGGCCCTGCTGGGCTACCAGGTGGAGTTCGTGCCCGGTCCGGCCGATGCGCAGCGAATCATCATCAGGTTTCCGAGTCCATCAGCAAGCGTCGACCCGGGGGGCTGGGCGCTGGAGCGCTAGCGCATACCCGCGCGCCTGTGGTCGATGCTGGGCCTCGATCAGACGGCTGACCTCCACGCAAGAAAGCCCGCCGGGCGTTGCCGTCCGGCGGGCCTGGTGAAGGCCCCCGGCCATGCGCTTGCGCGCTCGGCCAGTCTGAGGTTGCCTTCATCCTGCACGATGCCGGAGCATCGCGCGACTTCCCCTTGGCAGGGGAGATCCTCATCTTCGTCTCCCGGTCCGCGGCCCTGCGGGCCCGACCCTTCGACGCTTTCAGGATAGCGGGCCGGGCACGGTGGCGATTGAGCCTGCGCAACGCGTCGCAGCGCAGGCCGGCAGGCGTTGAGTGCGCTCAACCGGGCGCATTGGCGGCTCACTACGCTGAGCTCCTCGCCCGTCGGCGCGGGTGGATGCCGGCACCGGCCTGCAACCGCCGCCGTCGGGTCACTTCCACACCCCACAGGAGACACCCCATGAAACCTCTGCAGTCGGCGCCGGGCAACACGACCCGGGCCATCGCATCGAAGCGCCCCATGGCCATGGTGGTCAAGTCGCAGGCACATGCGGACGAGCAGCCACCGCAGGGCCGATCGACGTCGGAGCCGGGCGAAGCGCGCGAGGAACGGATCCGCCGCCAGGCCTACGGCCTCTACGAGGCGCGCGGCAGGGTCGACGGGCACGACCTGGACGACTGGCTGCAGGCAGAGGCGCTGCTGGGCGCGGCTGCCGCGGACAGCAGTGCGGCCGAACCGGTCGCTCGCCGAGGTGATGGCGATGGCGCGCCCCGAGCCTGACCAGCGGACCGTTCCGACCCGGCAGCGCGTGGCCTGCGCCGGCCCCGCCGCCGTCCCTCCGTTCGCCCGCCTGCGGGAGGACCACCCATGAAGAGTCTGCTCGTCCACCTCGATGCCTCACCCCGCGCCGAGCTCCGGCTGTCGGTGGCGGACCGCATTGCGCGCCAGCAAGGCGCCGAACTCGTCACGATGTATGGCGTGCGGGCCAGTGCGCTGCAGGCAAGCTGGGCTGCCCCCGAGGCACTGGCGTACTCGGCGGCAGCCTTCGCCGACCTCGACCGTGAGCAGCGCCAGCGTGCACGGGCGATGTTCGAGCGCACGCTCGGCGCCGGCGCGCAGGGCTGGAGGGACGGCGGCGACGAGCCCTACGCCGAGCTCTACCACCAGGCCCTGCTCAGCGACCTGGTGGTGGTCGGTCAGCCCGATCCGAAGGACGAGCAGACCGGCGCCCTGCCGCCCGACCTCGTGCCTGGACTCGTCATCGACGCCGGCCGCCCCACCTTGCTGGTCCCGTCGGCTGGGAGCGTTCACGAGTCCTTCAGCACGTTGCTGCTGGCCTGGAAGCCCACGCGCGAGTCGGCACGCGCGCTGCATGCCGCGCTGCCCTGGCTGCAGAGGGCGGTGCGCATCGAGATCGCCGCGCCCTTCGACCTCTACCGGCCCGGGCTGCGCGACGGCGCCCTGGAGCACTGGCTGCGCCTGCAGGGCGTGGACTGCCCGGTCAACTGGCATGCCGTCTCGGCGGCCGACGCAGGCGAAGCCTTGCTGTCCCTGGCGGCGGATTGCGATGCCAGCCTGCTCGTCATGGGCTGCTACGGACACAGCCGCGCGCGGGAACTGGTGCTGGGCGGGGCATCGCGCACCGTGCTCCGATCGATGACGGTGCCGGTGCTGATGGCTCATTGAGTCGACCGTGGCGCGGTCCAGCCCGCGCTGCTCCTCGGGCGGGCAGGTCCGCACGCATCACGCTGCCGGGCCCTCGGGCATCGCCCCCTCATGGTTGCCGGACAGCCATCGACCGGCCAGACGTGCAACCGTCTGCAGGGCGCCTGGTTCCTCGAACAGGTGGGTCGCGCCCGGCACGACGTCCAGCCGCCGGATGCAGCGCAGCGCCTGCAGGACTTCCCGGTTCAGGCGCAGCACGTCAGGGTCCAGGCTCCCCACCACCAGCAGCGTCGGCGCATGCACGCGGGCCAGGGCGATGCCCGCGAGGTCGAGACGTCCTCCGCGCGACACCACGGCGCGCACACGTCGCGGATGTTGGGCGGCCACCCGGAGGGCCGCGGCAGCCCCTGTGCTGGAGCCGAACAGCCCGACCGCGACCTCCGAAGGCCACAGTTCTTCCGCCACCCAGTCCAGCGCGCCCTCCAGCCGCTGTGCCAGCAACGGGATGTTGAACCGGACCCTGCCGACCGCGGCCTCCTGCGGCGACAGCAGGTCGAACAGCAAGGTGCTCTGGCCGCAGGACTGCAGCACCCGGGCCAGGAAGCGGTTGCGCGCACTGGTGTGGCTGCTGCCGGAACCGTGCACGAACACCGTCACGCCCGAGCCGTCGGGCACGTACGTCCACTCGGCCGGCAGCCGGTCGGGACCGACTGTCAGCATGCGGGGATCTTCGATGACATGGCTCGCAGACATGCGGCTCCTCCTGTGGTTCATGCGGGACGCTCCAGTCTGTGCGGTGACGGTGTCGCGCGATTGCGTCCAATCAATCGCGCAACGGCGCGAAGCGCGGGCGCGGCGGGAAAGAGCCCCTCATTGCCTTTGCTCAACGACGTGCGCGTTGCCGGGCAGCAAGCTGCGCCGACAAAGCAGATGGAGACAAGCATGCAGACCAGCATGGAGACCTCGGGCGGGCTCCTGTCCTCCCCGCGTCCGCGCAGCGTCATCGCCGAGAACGCTGCCCTCATGGGCCAGTTGAACGATGCCGCAGAGATCCTTGCCGCCCAGGGCGATCTGGCGGAGCGGGTGGCGGCGTGCCGGCGCACCAGCGAGGCCTTGAGGGGTCTGCGCGAGCCGGTGCGCAAGCTGCTCCGATCGGCCGGACCGGCCGGCCTGCAGGACCTGGCAGGCGGTGAGGGCTGGCTGGCGCGCGGCATCGCGGAATACGTCTCCATCGGCTGCTGGCAGACGCTGGAGCGCCTGCGCGGCTGGGCTGATCCCGAAGCCGTGCTGTGCACGCTGCCCGGTGTCGACGCTCTCGCGGCCGCCCGGCTGCACGACCTGTCGGAAGCCGACACCATCGACGCGCTCGATGCTGTCCTGCGTGACAGGCAGCGCGCGGCCTTCTCCGTGGCCGACTGCGGCTGGTCCGAGTCCATGGTGGCCTCGGTGTCGTCCCTGGCAACCCGCCTGCGCGGCCTGCGGCAGGCGTTCGGAGAGCCTGCGGTCCCCGCAGCGCCGCCGGTGGACCTGCTGCTCGAGGTGGATCGGCGCTACCGGCTGCTCGCCGCGAGCGGACGGTTGAGCAGCATCCGGCCTCGGCGCACGCCCCCCGGCAGCCTGACCACGCTGCCCGTGATGCACTGCTCGCAGCTGGGCTGGCACTTCACTTCGCTGTTCGCCAACACGGCCCGCGCACGTCGGTTCGGGGCCCTCCGTGACTGGGTGGTGATCCATGTCGAGCACCACCAGCAGGCCGAGAGGGCCAGCATGGTCGTGACCTCGGGCAGCGGCGCGCTGCGGGGATGCCGCGTGGTGCGTGGCAGGGAGCCCGAATGCCGCCAGAGCTACGCTGCGCCCGTTCCAGGCGCGGCGGGCTGTCGCAATGGCTCCGGCCGTCTCTCCCATGTGTGACGGGATCCAGGAGATTTCCTCCATCCGCTGAGGAAAATTCCGAGCCCGGGCAGGCTGACCCTGATCCACGTTTCAGGCTGCTCCGATTGCCACGCCAGCGACGAACGCACATCCTTCCTGTCATGACGACGCACGGTGGGGGCCAGCCTCCCGAGAGCTGTCGCACACAGGAGGCCTGAGATGAACACACTGGACAAGCAAGCGGGCGATGTCGGCATGCCCGCGTCGGAATCGGGTTCCGGGCTCATCGTCCCGTTGCCCCAGAAGGGCAGTCTGTCCGACCTGATGGCTTCCCTGGGCGCCCCGATGGACGGGCCGATGCTCGACTCCCAGGCGCCGCTGACGCTGTGGCGCCTGCCCCAGGGCGCGACGCTGATCCACGAGGGCGCGCGGGGGCGCTCGATCTACGTCGTCCGCCACGGCTTCTTCAAGCGGCTGAAGACGCTGGAAGACGGCTATGAACAGGTCCTGGCTTTCATGCAGGCGGGGGAGATCCTCGGTTTCGAGGCCTTGCACAACGGCGTCCATCCATCGACGGTCGTGGCGCTCGAAATCTCGAGCGTCTACGTCCTGCCCGTTGCCGAGATGGCGGGCCTCCAGCTGCGTTGTCCGGCACTCGGCGAAGCGCTGCACCGGGCCTTGAGCCGCCAGTTGATGCACGCCAGCGAATCGGTGGAGATGATGGCCGCCGTTTCGTCGGAAGTGCGTGTCGCGCGCTTCCTGGTCTGGTGGTCCTCGCGCATGGCGAGCATCGGCCAGTCGCCGAGGCGCCTGCGGCTGCGCATGTGCCGGCGTGACCTCGCCAGCCTGTTGGGCGTGGCCCACGAGACGGTCAGCCGATCGCTCACCGCCATGTGTGACCATGGATTGCTGAGGGTGAGCAACCGCGATGTCGAGATCCTGGACATGGCCGCCCTGCACGCCCTTGCGCGCTGCACGCGGTTCTCTGGCAGCACCGCCGCCGACCACCGCTCGGCCGGCACGGCGGCCACGCGCGACAAGTGCCGCGATGGCGCAGCCGCCCGCAGAGGCGCGCTGGATGACGCATGGCGCGGCAGTGTCCGGGCCGACCCGCTGCAGTGAGCCCGACCGTCCTGAGGGCAGTCTTCGTGCGCCGCGAGGTGCGCGGGCCGGCGTCATGCGCTTCTTCGCCGTGCCGGCGCCCCGCAGGCTCCCGCGGAACCCCGGACAGCGCGTGGGCGCCTGGGGCCGGCTTCCTCAGTGCGAGGGCGACTCGGGACCGAAGCCCTGCTCGATGCCGTAGCGGATCAGGGCGGCGGTGCTCGGCAGGTTGAGCTTTTCCTGGATGCGCGTCTTGTGTGTGCTGACCGTCTTCACCGACAGGTGCAGCGCCTGCGCGATCTCTGTGGGCCGCTGGCCCGCGGTGAGCCGCCGCAGCACCTCGAGCTCGCGGTTGGTGAGCTGCGTGTGGCTGGCGTCGGGTTGCAGCCCGCTCAGGTGCATCACCATGCGCTCGGCCAGCGCGGTGCTGACGTAGGCCCCGCCCGCGGCGACCCTGCGGACGGCCAGGGCCAGCTCGCGAGAGGCGCTGTCCTTGGTGACGTAGCCGTTGGCGCCGGCCTTGAAGGCGCGCATGGCGTATTGCTCTTCGGCGTGCATGCTCAGGACCAGCAGGCGCAGGTCCCCGCTTTCCGCACGCGCCCGCTGCAACAACTCCAGGCCGCTCATCCCTGGCATCGAGAGGTCGACGATGGCCACGTCGAAGTCACGCCGGCGCAGCATGTCCAGGGCCTGAAGCCCGGATTCGGACTCATCCACCCGCCACTGGGTGCTGGTGTCCGCCAGGACCCTCTTCAGCCCCTCGCGAACGATGGCATGGTCGTCGACGATGAGGATCGACAGCGCCGGCGCGCCGCCATCCTCCTGGCGCGCATGACGGTCGGACGGGTTCGCTGCCGCGGAAGCGTCTTCCTGGGGGCTGGCAGCGATGTGTCTGCCCGGCCGCGTGGCAACGGAGAGTGATGAAGTCATGCATCCTCTTGAAGCAGTCGCGTGATGCGGGGATTGTTGCGTCATTACTTGGCGCCAGTCACGCTAGAACGACGTCCGGACTTGATCTGTCGCAAGTGCCGCGAAGCCGGCAGGCGCCTGCGCTCGGGATCGGTAGACTGTGCCCCGTGAAGACGATGGAATCCCTGACGGATCGGGCGTCCACCGGCCGGCGCGGGTCGTGGTGGAAGACGCCCGTCCGACGCCGACCTGGCCCGGCCAGGGCGGGGGCAGGGTGGCGATGGTGACGCCGGCAGGCCCTGCAGAGGTGCCGGAAGCCGACCCCCGGACGACGGCACCCAGGCTTCGCGTGGTGGGCCTGGGTGCCTCGGCCGGCGGGCTCGAGGCCTTCGAGCAGCTGTTCTCCGGCATGCCGGCCGACACTGGCCTGGCCTTCGTGCTCGTGCAGCACCTCGACCCCAGCCGCAGCAGCCTGCTGGCGGACATCCTCCAGCGCTGCACGCGCATGCCGGTGGTCGAGGCGACCGACGGGATGCAGGTCGTCGGCAACCGGGTGCACGTGATTCCGCCCAACAGGGACATGCTGATCGAAGGGACCACCTTGCGGCTGAGCGAGCCTGCCGAGCCGCGCGCACAGCGCATGCCCATCGACACCTTCCTCCGCTCGCTGGCCGACGAGCGGGCAGAAGACGCGATCGGCGTCGTCCTGTCGGGCATGGGCACCGATGGGACCCTGGGATTGCGGGCGATATCCGCTGCTGGCGGGCTGTGCCTCGTTCAGGAACCCGCGACGGCGCGCTTCAACGCCATGCCCGCCAGCGCTGTCCAGTTCGCCCATCGCGTGCTCAGGCTGGCCGAGATGCCCGAGGCCTTGCGGGAGGCTGCCGGGCCGTCGCGGGCGCGTCTGCCGGGGCAGGGCACTCTGGTCGGCAGGATCCTGACCACGCTGCGGCTCGTCACGGGACACGATTTCTCGCAGTACAAGCGCAGCACGATCGAACGCCGCATCGAGCGGCGCATGGTGCATCACCACCTGAAGGACCTGGACGCCTACCTGGAGCTGCTGAAGAGCGACCCGACCGAACCGCAAGCCCTGTTCCGCGAGCTGCTGATCAACGTGACCAGCTTCTTCCGGGATCCCCTGGCCTTCTCGGCGCTGCGTACCGACGTGCTGCCGGCCTTGATTGCTGGCCGGCGGGACCCCCAGGCGCTGAGGATCTGGGTGGCCGGCTGCGCGACCGGCGAGGAGGCCTATTCGCTGGCCATCGTGGTGCGCGAGTGGATGGAGGAGCATCACAGCGACCTCAAGGTGCAGATCTACGCCACCGATCTCGACGACGACGCGGTGGTCGTCGCGCGCGCCGGACTGTATCCCCCCAACGTCGCGCAGGACCTCACGCCGGAGCGGTTGCGGACCTGCTTCGTCAAGGAACCTGGCGGGTTCCGCGTCAAGAAGGAGATCCGCGAGATGGTGGTCTTCGCGGTGCAGAACGCGGTCAAGGATCCACCGTTCACGCGCATGGACCTGGTCTCCTGCAGGAACCTGCTGATCTACCTGCAGCCGGCCCTCCAGGAGCGCCTGATCCGCTTGTTCCATTACGCCTTGCGGCCCGGGGGCGTGCTCTTCCTGTCGCCTTCCGAAGGGGTCGGCGACCATCCCGAGCTCTTTGCCATCGTCGACCGGAAGTGGAAGCTGTTCCGTGCCGTGTCCGCGCCCGATGCCTCCCGGACCGCGCTGGCCGCGGGCGGGGTGGGCTGGGCCAGTGGCACGGCACAGCGCCTGCCCGAGCCGGCGCCCCGCTCCCCGCTGGCGCGCGTGCCCGAGCTGGCGCGGCGTGCGCTGCTCCAGGCCTTCGCGCCGGCTGCCGTGGTCACCGACCTCCATGGCAGCCTGCTGTACGTGCATGGCGAGACCGGGCGATTCCTGCGCCCCGCGCCGGGCCAGCCGTCGAACCAGCTGGTCGACCTGGCCCGGGAGGGCCTGGAGGCCGAACTGCGGGAAGCCCTGAAGCGGGCTTCCGACGAAGGCCTGCCCACCCTCAACCGCGCCTTGCAGGTCAAGGGCGAGGGCGGGCCCTTCGGTGCCGTGCTCAGCGTGCGCCCGCTGCACGACCCCGAGACCGCCGCCACCTTGCTGATGGTGACCCTGCAGGAACTGCCCGACGCCAGTGTGGTCGTGCCCAGGCGGCGGCCGCGCGCGGGCAGCCCTGCCGAGGTCCGGCGGATCGATCAGCTCGAACGCGAACTGCTGCAGGCGCGGCAGACCATGAAGGTCATGGTCGAGGAGCAGCAGGCCGCCAACGAGGACCTTCGATCCACCAACGAGGAGCTTCAGTCGACCAACGAGGAGCTGCAGTCCACCAACGAGGAGCTGGAGACCTCTCGGGAGGAACTGCAGTCGGTCAATGAAGAGCTGGTCACGGTCAACTCGGAGCTTCAGCAGCGCATCGACCTGATGGCCCACATGCAGGACGACCTGAAGAACCTGCTCGACAACATCCGCCTGGGCACCATCTTCCTCGACCGTGAGCTGCGCATCCGCCGCTACACCCAGGAGGCCACCCGCCTGTACCGGCTGGTGCCGCACGACATCGGCCGTCCGCTGGCCGACATCCGCTGCGACCTCACCGGCGGTGACCTCGTCAACGAGGCCCGCAGCGTGCTCGAGACCCTTCAGGCCGAGGAACGGGAGGTGTGCGCACCGGGCGGCGCCTGGTACCTGGCGCGCATCCAGCCCTACCGCACGGTGGACAACGAGATCGATGGCGTGGTGCTGACCTTCGCCGACGTGACCGAACGGGTGCAGGCCATCGCCGTGCGGCAGGCGCGCGACCTGGCCGAGGCCGTGGTCGACAGCGTGCACCAGCCCCTGCTGGTGCTCGACGACAAGCTGCAGGTCATCTCGGCCAACCGCTCGTACCGCGTCACCTTCCCGGGTTCGGCGGCCGAGATCACGGGCCAGTCGATCTTCGAGGTGGGTCAGGGCCGGTGGGACCTGCCCCTGCTGAGAGAACTGCTGCAGGACGTGATGCCCCGCGAGCACGGTTTCGAATCACGGCCCCTCGACATGGTGGTCGACGGCAAGACGCTGCACCTCCTGCTCAGCGGCCACCGCACCGACGTCCGCTCGTCCCAAGGTGAGTTGATTCTCCTGTCGATCGAACGGGTCGACCGCTGACGCGCGGGCAGCGGCGGGGGCCGGCCGATCACGCGGACTTGCTGCTGTCCTTGCGCTGGCGTGCACGCGAGCGCAGGGGGATGCGCATCAGCACCGATGTGCCCGCACCCTCGGTGCTGTGCAGGATCAGGTCGCCGCCCAGCATGTCAGCGCGTTCGCGCATGCCCAGCAGCCCGAACTGGGTGTCACGCAGGGCCGAGTCGACGGGCAGGCCCACGCCGTTGTCGGACACCCTCAGCTCGATGTCTCCATCCCGGCGCGACAACTCGACGACGATCTCGGTGGCCCGGGCGTGGCGCCGCACGTTGGTCAGCGCCTCCTGCACCATGCGGTAGAGCGTGATGGCGGTCTGCTGGTCATCGACGATGCCGATGTCGCTCAGGTGCAGGACACACTTCAGTCCGTTGCGCCGCGCGAAGTCGTTCACCAGCCACTCGATGGCCGGCCCCGGGCCGAGTTCGTCGAGCATCAGCGGACGCAGGTCGGCGGCGATGCGGCGGACCGAGGTCATGACGCCGTCCAGGTGCGCCAGCGCATCGTGCAGGCGGCGGCGCAGCGCCGGGGTGAGCTCCTTCGTCTCGCAGGCGCTCAGGTCCATCTTCAGGGCCAGCAGGCTCTGGCCCAGTTCGTCGTGCAGTTCCCTGGCGATGCGCTGGCGCTCGGCCTCGCGGCCTTCCACGATGTTGGCCGACAGGCGTCTCAAGGCCTGCCGCGAGCGCTCGAGTTCGCGCACCTCGGCCTGGCGGCGGGTCACGTCGTACATCACCATCTGCACCGTGGTGTGCCCGTGGTCTGGCAGCGCGGTCAGGGCGATCTCCACCGTCCGCGCGGGACCCTCGGCGTGCAGCAGGGCGGCCGACAGGTTGCCGATGACACCGGGGCTCTTCAGGGCGGCAGTCATCTGGCGGTGCAGTTCGTCGTGCGCGTCGGGGCGGATCAGCGACCGCAGCGGGCGGCCGACGATGTCGACCGGCCGCTCCGATCCGACCAGTCGGGCGGCTGCCCGGTTGGCGAACACGACGGTATCGTCCTCGGCGATCCACACGGGCTGCGGCGACAGATCGACCACGGCCTGCAGACGCCGCATCATGGTGTGCCAGTCGTTCGACTGGACTTCGCCCAGGGCGCTGGCGGACGGCTTGAGCAGCACCAGCGCCATGTCGACCTGCGGCAGGTCGGCGACCTCGATGTCCAGCCGCGCGGTGCCATGCACGCCGCAAGGCACAGGACAGTCCTTGACGATCATGGGCGTGTCGACGGGCAGGGCGCCAGAGGCGCCGGGCCGCTTCGCTGCGAGCAGACCGGCCAGGCAAGGCAGCAGGCTGACGATGGACCCGCCGAGCAGCGTCGTCCGCTGGAGACCGAGAATCGCGGCCGCACCGCTGCTGGCCTGCCGGACGATGCCGTCTGCGTCCACCAACAGGAAGTCGGCGCCCGGTGCCGTGGCTGCGCCGGCCGTCGGTGGCGCACTCACGTCGGGCGGGCCTTGGGCGTTATTGGCCTCCCGTGTGGCGGAGGCGGACCCCAGAGTCGATGCCATGACCATCTCTCCAGCAAAACCCTTCGAATCGGGCTCGTCGAAGGCTTCGGATCAGATGGTGTCAAGCCTACGCCCACGCGTCATGAATGTCCAACCGGAGCTCACGAATGGGCTCCGGTCGCATCTGGCCACCGGGGTCGGGTTGCGTCTGACCCTTCGCTCACTGGATGGCCAGTCGCTTGTTGGACGTCGCGGCCTTCTTCGGCAGCTTCAGTTCGAGCACGCCGTCCTTGTAGCTGGCCTCGGCCTTGGCTTCGTCCACCGGGCAGGCCAGCGAGAAGCTGCGGCTGGCGTAGCCCTGGTGCCGCTCCTGGCGCAGCATGCGGCCGCCTTCCTTCTCTTCCTTCTCGGACTTCACCTCGGCACTGATGGTGACCAGCGCCCCTTCGACGCGGACTTCGATGTCCTCCTTGCGCACGCCGGGGATCTCGGCCTTGACGGTGTAGCTCCCATCGAGTTCGCTGACGTCCAGGCGGATGCGCGGCGCGATCTCGGGCGTCTCGAGGCGCCAGGGCCGCATGAAGGTGCGGAAGGCATCCTCCAGCGGATCGAGCGCAAAGGGATCGAATGTGCGAAGTTCGTTCATGTCTTGACTCCTGGCAGAAGAGGCAGGGCCTCGGGATCCGGAATGATGTGGCGGGGGGGACGCTCACCGGTTGAGGACACGCAATCCGGGTGCGCGAGGCCCGGGCGGCCCGGCCGCAGGCACCTGTGCATGCGCCCGTCTCGGGCCTGGCCGTGCCGCTGCTGGCGCCACGACCCCGGCCTCCTCAGCCCGGTGCGACCGCCCCGCCGTGACGGAGCGCGGCGTCGTGCATGAGCCGCAGCACCTCTTCGTCGCCCACCTGATGGAAGTCGACGTAGTGGTCGCCTATGGCATTGAACGGCGATGGCGTTCTGAGGCAGACGACCTCGTCGGCTTCGCCCTGCAGCGCCGCCAGGCTGTCGGCAGGGGCTACCGGCACGGCAAGCACGACCCACCGCGGGCCGCGTTGTCGAACGGCCTGCAGCGCGGCGCGCATCGTGGTGCCGGTGGCCAGACCGTCGTCGACCACGATCACCGTCGCGTCGCGGATGTCCAGCGGGGCGCGCCCCTGCAGGTAGACCTGGCGCCGCCGCTCGATCTCGCGCAGGGCCTCGGGCACGCGCCTGTCGATGTCGGGCCGGGTCAACCCGGCCATGCCGCACACCTCCTGGTGCATCACCAGGTGCGGGGGCGAGCCATCGACGACGGCCGCCACGGCCAGCTCGGGCTGCCAGGGTGCGCCGATCTTGCGCACCAGCAGCAGGTCCAGTTCCGCGCCGAGTTCGCGCGCCACCTCGGCCGCGATCGGCACGCCGCCACGCGGCAGGGCCATCACCACCAGGCGACCGTTCCAGCTGCGAGTGGCCAGCCGGCGTGCCAGCAGTCTGGCAGCTTCCGCCCTGTCGATGAACCTGGTCTGCATGGTGATGCTCCTGACACGTGCCCGGCGTGGGTGCTGTACGCCCTGCACGCACCGGGCGAATGCTGATCCGCATCGCGACGCCGCCGTTGCGCATGCGCAATGTCAGGGCCCGCCGCCGCCGCAGACTGTCACGCCACCCCCGTGGAGGTCATGGATGATCAAGATCCTCATCGCCGTCGACGGTTCAGACCCTGCCGGCCGTGCCATTCATGCCGCAGCCCGCTGGCGCCAGGAAGCGGTGCCGCTGCAGGTCGTGCTGGTGAACGTGCGGCAGCAGGCCGGCTTCCACGGGGACCTGCCGACGTTCGACATGCGCGAACTGGAGGCTCGGCTGGAGTCCGACCAGACGGCGTTGCTCGAAGCTTCGTCCACGCATGCCCGGCTCGCCGGACTGGAGTCGGTCCGCTGCCGGGCCACCCTTGGCAATCCGGCCGAAGAGGTGATCCGCGTGGCTCGGGAAGAAGTGGTGGACTTCATCTTCATGGGCACGCGCGGCATGACGGCGCTGGGCGGATTGCTGATCGGCTCGGTCGCGCAGCGCGTCGTGCATGGGGCTGCGGTGCCGGTCCTGCTGGCCAAGTGACGCGTCGTTGACGCATCAGGGCGGTGCGCTGCCACCGCCCGGCCGGCCTGCGGCATCGAGCACGGCGATCACCTCGTCATCGCCGACCGCGTGGAAGTCCCCGTAGTGCAGGCCGACGGCCCGGAAGGGCTGCGGCTCGATCAGGCAGACGATGCGGTCGCACAGCAGACGAAGCGATGTCAGGGTGTCGTGAGGTGCCACCGGCACGGCCAGGACGGTCTTGGCCGTGCCGCGGTGGCGCAGTGCCCTCAGGGCGGCCCGAACGGTGGTGCCTGTCGCGATGCCGTCATCGACCAGGATGGCCGTTGTGCCTGCCAGCGGCACCGGCGGGCGACCTCGGAGGTACAGCGCACGGCGGCGCTCGATCTCGCTCCAGGCGATCGCGGCTTCGCGGTCGATGTAGGCAGCGTCCGCCCCGGTCGCCGCGCTGAGCCCTTCGTCGACCACGACTTCCGGCGTACCGCCGTCGACCACGGCGGCCACCGCCATCTCGGGTTGCCACGGGGCACCGATCTTGCGCACCAGCAGCAGGTCGAGCGGGGCGCCGAATGCGCGGGCCACTTCGGCCGCCACGGGCACGCCGCCTCGCGGCACGGCGACGACCACCAGCGGCCCGCTCAGCCGCTCGGTCAACAGCCGACGCGCCAGCAGGCGGCCGGCGTCGGCGCGGTTGGCGAATCGCATCGTCATGGCGCGTCATCTGACACCTGCCATCACGCCGCCGGCTTGAGCGGACGCAACGACCGCTGCAGCGCCACCGGGGCGGCGTCCGGGCCCTTGCCGGCTGGGTCCACGGGACCCGTACGTCCGGACGCATCTGGTCGCAAGTGCGGCGCGGACACCGCGCGAGGATTGAGCAAGAGCAATCCCCGCGCGAGGGTGCGCGGCATGCTGCCCCGTCGTCACAAGGAGGCGTGATGGGTTCTGGTTCCAACCTGGGGTCGACCAGCCTGGTCCGGTTCGAGGTCGCCACTGCGGCGGGCTGGGTGGCGGTCTTCCTGTCGCAGGCCAGTTGCATGGCGGCCGCCGGTGCGGCGGCCACGCCGCAGACGCTGGCGCATTTCGTCAGCCAGCACCGGCCCGAGCTCGACCGCATCGTCGAGGCCAAGCTGCACGCCGGCGCGCGCAGCCCGGTCGTGCTGATGGCCCGCGACCTGGAAGCCTTCGCAGGCCGGAGGGACGTGCCGTGAGCCTGTCGGGCTGCCACCCGGTGCGGCTGATCCAGCATCGGGCCAGCCTGCAGAGCCGGGGTCTGAACCGGTTGCTGCACCTGCTGCGCGAGAGGCCGCTGAAGCACACGGCCGAGATCCTCGAGAGACGCCGGCGCTACGAACTGCTCGATGCCCGGCATGTGCGGCTGCACCGCAGCGTGCGGCGCAGCCGCCTGGAGTGCCATGGCGTCGCGGCGGACTGGATCGAGGTGCCCGAGTCGCGGCCCGGCCGCACCCTGCTGCTGCTGCACGGTGGCTCCTTCTCCTTCCGCTTCCCGAACCTCTATGCGGCGTTCGCCGCGAGGCTGTGCCGCCGCCTTGGCGCCAGCGCCGTGGTGCCGGACTACCGGCTGGTGCCCGAGCACCGCTTCCCGGCGGCGCCCGACGACTGCGAGCGCGCCTGGCGCTGGCTGCTCGACCAGGGGCAGGACCCGTCCGACACGGTGCTCGTGGGTCACTCGGCCGGTGGCAACCTGGCCTTGGTGACCCTGCACCGCAGCCGCCGTGCCGGGTTGCCGATGCCCGCGTGTGCCTTGCTGCTGTCGCCGGCGGTCGACTGCACGCTGTCCAGCCCGAGCCTGAGCGAGAACGGCGGCGATCCGGTGGTGTCGATGGCCGACCTGGTGATGCTGCGCGACCACTACGTGCCGTCGGCGCAGCTGCACACCGACCCCGACGTCTCGCCGCTGTTCGCCGACTTCACCGGGCTGCCGCCGCTGCTGCTGCAGGCCGGGCACTCGGAGATGCTGCGCGACGAGGCCACCCGCACGGCCGCCAAGGCCCATGCGGCGGGGGTCCCGGTGGAATTGGAGCTGTGGCCCGGCACGGCGCACGGCTTCCAGGTGGCGTCGTTCCTGCCCGAGTCCGGCCTCGCACTCGAGCGCATGGCGCTGTTCGTCAGCTCCCACACCGGTTGGGTGGGCTGAGCTTCGGCCTGCCGCGCCGCGACCGCCAGCGGACCCTCAGGCGGCCGTCGCGCGACCCTCGCCCCCCGCGAGGCTGCGTACCGCGCCCTGCCAGGCTTCCAGGCCCTGGCTCCACGCGGCCCACGGCGACAGCTGGCCGTTGGCGCCGGTGCCGTCCGGCAGCGGCCCGGCCGCGAGGCCGCGCGCGCCGTGCAATGCATGCTCGTGCCACTCGCCCATCCAGCGGAGCTCGCTCTCGAGCATGTTCTGCAGGTTCTCGCCGAAGCGCCTGGACTCGCTCTCGATCTGGCGGCTGAGCATCTTCGCCGGTACCGCGAGCAGGTCGTCGATGCCCTGGGCCTGCTGGGCGTTCAGGACACCGAGCGCCAGCGTCTCGGCCCAGATGGTTGCGGCCTGCTGGTTCTGCCGCTGCAGCTCCTGCAGCCAGCCCGCGCTGTTCTGCGCCGATTGCAGCGCACGGCTCATCCAGTTCCGCAGGACTTCGAAGCCCAGGAATGCGACGGGCGTCTGGCCTGCCGCTGAACTCAAGCCTTGTTCGCCGACGGTCGAGTGGGCGTTGCGGGCGCTGCGTGCCATGGTCTTCTCCGGGTGCTGGGGGATCGCATGGTCGGGCCCGCGTGCCTGATCGTCGTTGCGCCCGCTCAACCGCCGCCGGGGCCGTCCCGGCCGGCAGGATCACTCCGGCGACCGCGGCCCCTCGGAGTCCGCCGCACCATCCCCTGGGGTGTCGCGGCGCACCTCATGGTGCTTGACCTGGCCGCGCCGGCGTCGTGCGAGGTCCTCCAGCCGCCGCGCCATGGCATCGAAGGCGCCGTGCACGGCCAGCGCGATGTTCTGGTGACGGTGGTGGTCGCCGGTCACGATCTCTTCGCCAGGCACGCGCACGTCGACCTTCACGGTGTACACATGTCCCTGCCGATGTCGGTTGGCCGAGGACTCCACCACGACGGTGCAGCTCATCAGGTCCGGCATGAACTGCTCCAGCTTCGCCGCCCGGCGCCGGATCTCGGGCTCCAGCGAGGGCAGCGGCACGATGTCGCGGAACTCGATCCTCAGGGGCAGCTTCATGGCGGTGGGCCTTCAAGGGCGCGGGAGGGCCTCGCACGCCGACGGAGCTGGTGTCGGGCCGCCCCTCGATCTCTTCCGTCTTCGGCGTCGCGCAACGGACGTCCGCAGCGGCCAGGCGGTGCCCAGCCGCCTCCCACGGGCTGCAGCTGCCATGCGCCAACCTGCGGTGCCGGCGGGCCGCGCTGGTCGCTGACGACATCGACGGAGATGCTGTTCATGATCTGACTCTCCCTGCTGCACCCCTGGACACGAAGAATGGACAGCCGCCTGGCAGCCGCTTCAGCTGCCCTGGATCTTCAACTCGTTCACCACCGTCGAAACCCCCGGTGCCGCCCACGCGGCGCTGTAGACCGCCGTCGAGTCGCGCCAGGAGTCCACCTTGCCGCGGAGGGTGACCGTCGAACCCGCCACCTGCACTTCGATGGCCTTCGCCTCGTCGATCGCGTGGCGCACCAGGGCGTCGCGTATCCGGGTGGCGACGTTGGCTTGCACCGCGCTGGCCTTGATGCGGATGTCGTTGCTCACGCCGACCACGCCGCGCAGGGGGCGCACGGCCTTTTCGGCTTCGCGGCGCTGGTAGTCCCACTCGACTTCGCCCTTCAGGGTGACCCAGCCCTTCTCGACCATGACCTGGATGCGGTCTGCCGGCACCAGCGTGTGCCACTTGAACGCCGACTCGGCTGCGGCGGCGATGTCCGAGTCGCTGCGCTTGTGGCTCGGATCCAGCCGGATGTCGAGTTCGACGGCGATGCCCTTGACGCCCTGCACGCGTTGCACGGCCCGCTCGATCGCGTACTTCTCTGCGTAGGTCTCCAGGTGTCCGGTCAGGGTCACCACACCGCCCTTGACGGCCACGCCGACGTGCGCGGCATTGATCGACGGATCCCACTCCAATTCGGCGGTGACGTCCTTCTTCAGCTGCTCATCGGTCTTCATGTGCGAGTCCCTCGTGTCGGCGCGTGGAACAAAGGCCTGCGGTTGGCGGCGCCAGGCGCCATTCGGCCCGGCGCACATGGTCGACCCGCGCCGGGCGCGGCGATTGAGCCGACTCAAAAGCGCCTGCGTGCGGGCTGGATCACGGGGTGCAGGAGGCAGCCGGTTGAGCGTGCGCAACGCGATCGCAGGGCCAGCCCCTAGCTTGGACGCGGGCCCCGATGCCGAAGGGCTCCCACAGTGCCGAGGTGACACGGATGCCTTGGAACGCTGTGCCGACGAACTGCCCGAACCCTGGATCGCGATGCTGCTCTTCAGCCTGGACCCGGACTGCCGGCTGGCTCCCGCCCTGGCGGCCGAGCTGGACGAACCCATCTCGCCGCACGAGGACCGCGCCTTCGAGGACGGCGAGCACAAGCTGCGTCCGGCGGTCGACCCGCGCGGGGCCGACGTCTACGTGCTGACCAGCCTGCATGGCGGGCCGATCGACAGTCCGCAGGACAAGCTGGTGCGCCTGCTGATGTTTGCCGGCGCCCTGCGCGAACACGGCGCAGCGCGCGTCACTGCCGTCCTGCCGTATCTGGCCTACGCGCGCAAGGACCGCCGGACCAAGCCTTTCGACCCGCTGTCCCTGCGCTACCTGGCCCAGCTCGTCGAAGCCGTGGGGGTGTCGCAGCTGATCGTCCTGGAGGCGCACAACGTGGCGGCGTTCGAGTGTGCGTTCCGTTGCACCACGCTGCACCTGGAAGCACACCGGGCCTTCAACGGCGCCCTGGGCGAACTGGTCGGCGACGCACCGGTGGCCGTGGCGTCGCCCGATCCGGGCGGCGTCAAGCGCGCGCAGCTGTGGCGCGAGTCCCTGCTCGAGCGCCTGCACCGGCCGGTCGGCTTCGCCATGATCGACAAGCGCCGAAGTTCGGGGCTGGTGTCCAGCGACGACCTCGTCACCGGCGAGGTGAAGGGCATGACCGTGCTCCTGCTGGACGACCTGATCGCCAGTGGCGAAACCATGACCCGCGCGGCGCGGGCCTTGCTGCATGCCGGGGCGCACGAGGTCATCGGCCTGGCCGCGCACGGCCTGTTCACCGGGTCGGCCGCCACGCTGCTCGCCGATTCGCCGATGCGGCGGATCGTGGTGACCGACAGCGTGCCGCCGTTCCGGCTGCCGGCAGCCGGCGGCGCCAGCCGCAAGCTCGTGACGGTCTCCTGCGTGCCCTTGTTCGCCAGGGCGATCCGCGAGTGCTGCAGCGCCTGGGCACGCTGAGCTCAGGTCGGCTGCAGCGTGTGCAGCGCCAGGTCGATGTAGCGCTGGGCCTGCACCGGCCATCGCTGCGGCGTGCGCACCACCGGCTCGAGCAGGTGTGCCATCGAGAGACGCGCCCGCAGCAGCGCCCTCTGGGCGCGGTACAGGCGCATGGCGGACGACGGCGCAGGCTCACCGAGAAACGCTTCGAGACGGCTGGTGAGTTCAGGTCCGATCGCCGGGGCGCCGGCCATGTCGCACTCCAGCCCCAGGAAGGCGATCTCGTCCCAGGGGTCGACCTGGCGGAGGGCCTCATTGAACTCCAGGCAATCGATCACCACCGGCTCGTCGAGCAGGCAGACGTGCTCGGGCCGTAGGTCGCCGTGGCCGTCCACCAGGTGGCCGCCGGCGGCGCGTTCCTGCAGCGCGCCGCTGCCCACGGACAGCGCCGCGTCGAAGGCATCCAGCGCGCGAGACGCACCGGGCAGCGCGAACTGCGGCTTCAGCAGCACCTCGCGGTGTATCGCCTGCTCGTGCTGCAGGCGCTCGATGTAGACCCGGGGCGACAGCCGGACGACCTCGGCACGCTGGTAGAAGCGTCCCAGCACGGCGGCGAGCGCGTCGAGGTCGCGTGCGGCCACGCTGCCCTCGGCGATGCGCGCCGTCAGCATGTGGCGGGCCGGCAGCCTGCGCATCAGCACCATCCAGTCGACGGTGGCGGCATCGGCCGAAAGCCTGCCCTCGGGCACCAGCGACCAGCCGGCCCGCGCGACCTGCAGGGCGACCAGGCCCAGGTAGACGTCGGCCGCCAGGCGCGCGTTCAGGCGCACTTCCTCGCGGCAGAAGAACTCCCGGCGCTCGACGGTCGAGAAGTCCAGGAACGGGTAGCGCACCGGCTTCTTCAGCTTCAGCACGCGGTCCTTCGACAGGAAGACCCAGGACATGTGCGTCTCGATGCGGTCGACCCACGGCCCGGCCAGCGGACACGCATCGGCTGACTGCAGGAAGTGGAGCTTGTCCTCGAGCGGCAGTTCAGTGGGCATGGCCGGTGGGCGCGGTGTCGGCATCCGGTTCTGCACCGGGCTTCACGACGCGCGGCGCCATGCGCAGGCGGCCCAGCACCCGATGCGACAGCGCGGGAGCCTTCATCGCCGGCGACTGGCCAGACCAGCCGGTCGCTCCGCGGATGTGCATTGGCCGCCCGCCGTTGATGACCACCGCCCCCTGCGACTCGCGGCCGAGCAGCCAGAGCGCGCGCCGATGGTGGATCCAGGCATGCGCCAGGACCTGCGTCTCCTTGACCGGGGAGCCGGCGGCAACCGCCACGCTGCAGGCGCCGAAGCCGCGCGTGCGATCTGCGCTGGCGCGCAACCGGATCAGCGCGCTCTGCATCGTGCCCAGGCGGATCTGCAGCCGGCCCTGGGCGTCGGTATCGGCCTGGCGCCAAAGGCCGTCCTCCACGACCTGAACGCGGTGGCCGGCCAGCGGGGCGCCTGACGCATCGACGAAGCCGATCTCCAGCCACACCTGGCCCGCGCCCAGGTGCGTCACCTGGTGCAGGGTCATCACCCGGCGGCCGTTCATGCGCCACTGTCCGAAGGGGTAGCGCGGCGCGATGCTCGAGGCGTCGCCAGGATCGGTCGGGCTGGTGCCCCGTGCACGTTCCACATCGTCGGGCACGCCGTCGCGATCGGAGTCCGCGGCGATCTGGATCGGGATCTCGTGGCTCAGCGTGCGTCCCGGTCCCAGCAGCACTTCCACGCGCACCAGGTGTGGGCCGGTGGGCAGCGGTGCGACGACCACGCCCTTGGGCGTGGTCAAGGCCAGTTCGCGCACCTGCAGGTCGTTGCCGAGGCCCAGCAGCACCGTGCCGTCGAGCAGCCAGCGCGTGTTGCCCGCATCCAGGGCCCGGGCGCCGGCCTCCAGGTCGCTGGCGATGGCCAGCAAGGGCAGGGCAGAGCCCTCGGGAATCACGGCGCCGGGACGCGGCCGTGCGATCACCACGCGGCGCATGGCGTCGCCCACGAGCAGGTCGTCGGACGTGTCGCTGACCTGGTGGAAGCCGTCCGACGCGATGACGCGCAGCCGCGCCCGACCGGTGGCCGAGCCGAGCCCGGCCGGCCAGTCGCACTGCGTCTGCGTCAAGCCCAGGGCCAGCGGACGGAAGGTCTGACCGCCATCGCCGGACCACTCCAGCGTGAAGTCCAGCGCAGCCGCCAGGGGGTGGCTGGCGCTCCAGCGGACCGACAGCACATCGGCGGGCCCCACCTGTTCTCCGCCGCGCGGCGTGATCAGGTGTACCTCCTGCCGCGCCGTCGGCACGTCGACACGCCAGGCCGTTCGGCCGTCGAAGGACAGTTCGACACGCGCCGTGGCGTCGGGGAAGGGCACGCCCACGCTGATGAGTGCGGTGGCGGGCAGGATGCGGCCCGGAGCGCCCGACGCCGCCACCGTGCGCAGGCCGAACGACGCCGCCACGCGCCAGCGCAGCAGCTCGGTGCCGGTGCCGTCGAAGAAGACCAGCCAGACGTTGCCGCTGCGGGCCTGTGGCGTCACCGGCGCATCGCCACGGCCGATCCATGACGCCCGCCGCTCGAAGGCCCCGCCGGCCGTGAGGCGCCCCAGCAGGGTGAAGCTGCGCCGCGTGTCGGCCGGCCGTTCGTCCGCGGCCAGCCGCCGCTCGGGCAGGCGCGCGGCGGCCACGGGATGGGGGTTGGCCAGCGCCTCGAAGACGGTGTCGTACTCGCCGGGATGGTCCGCCGCGGCCACTTCCGCGAAGGCGGTGTCGTCGTTCCAGGGATAGGAACGGCTCCCGGCGGGCGGCACGTACATCAGGGTCACCGGGTCGAGCACCGCCTCACCGTTGACCGAGTTCCACGCCGCCTGTGCCGAGCTGGCGCGTTCCCGGCTGCCCTGCTCGGGGACGTCGTACTGGTGCAGCAGTTCGTGGCCGATGATGGCGCCGACCTCGTAGCCGGGGTTGCCCGAGGCGTTGGCGCCGACGGTGATCAGCGCCGCACGGTGGGAGTCGCTGGTGACGCCGGCCCAGTTCTGCGGCGCGATGACTTCGCGGCGGTCGAGCACGCCCAGCATGTAGTCGTGGCTGCTGCCGTTGTCCTCGTTCAGGCGGCGCCGCGTCTGCTCCAGCACCTCCAGCATCTCCCTCACTTCGTCGTCGCTGGTGATGCCGTCGTGCATCGCGCCGTTGACCCAGATGCCGTACTCGTGGATGCCGGAGAGGCTGAAGGCCATCGGGTAGAGACGGTTGAAGTGCACATAGCCGCTGTACAGCTGGCTCCAATCCAGCCAGTCGAGAAAATGGCCGACGTCGTTGCCGACATAGAAGAGCGCCGGGGACATCGATCCCGAGGCCACCCGGGTGCCGTCATGGCGCAGGTGCGTCACCGGCGAGGCCAAGATGTCCAGGCTGCGGCGATGGCGGAAGTGCCCGCTGAAGCTGCGCACGTCCGAGAACGGTACCGCGCCCGTGCGCGACAAGGTGACGTCGAAGCGGTAGTCGGCCTCGTCGGCGAGCCAGCCCGGCGGGATGTCGAAGCGGATCTCGAAGCCGACCTGGGTGGCGAATGCCGCACCGGTGCCCGTGATGAACACCGGCTCGCCGTCGACGCCACCGATGTCGACGCCGTCCTTCAGCACGCGGCAGCGCGCGCTGTCGGTGACCGGCGAGCCCCAGAAGTAGGTGCCGAAGGCCGACGCGCCGTCGGTCTGCATCTCGTAGCGGATCACGGTCTTCTTGCCTGCCACCAGCGGATACTCGACCAGGCCCTGGTTCAGGTGCGCGCTGGCCACACTCGTCGCGGCCTGCGGCCAGATCTGGAACCACGCCGTGGACGCGCCTTCGTCGGTGCGAACTTCGAGGTTGCCCGACACCGCCCCCGCCGGCACGTGAACCCAGAGTTCCTGCGAATCGGCTGGCGTGTAGCGGACCACCTGCGCGCGGGCCCGGTCGACCACGCAGACCGCCTTCATGTCCGACACCACCAGGTCCACCGGATCGACGAATTCCAGCGGCGGCGTCGGCCCCGGCACGACCGGGATCGTCAGGCCGAAGCGCGCGATCTCGCGGAAACCGGGGTCGATGGGGTCGAACTTGCGGACGACCCGTGCCCCCTGGTCGGCGACGTAGACGAAGCCGTCGAAGTCCTGGGCCAGGCCCAGGGGGACGTCGAGATCCACGACGGCCAGCCCGTGCGGATCGCCTGCCGGGCCGAAGCTGCCGTTGAAGGGCCCCGACCAGGCCCATTTCAGCAGGCGCTTGTTCACCGGGTCGCTGGCGTAGACCGCGCCGTAGCCGCGCGGCGCGCACACGCCGAGAATGCGGCCGGTGCTGGCCGGCGCCAGCAGCTGGGTGGCCATGCCCCCGTTGCCGTCGCTGCGCGCCACTCGGTGGTTGTTGCTGTCGGCGACGTACACGAACGTCAAGCCGGCCAGCACCGTCACGTCGACGGCCACCGGCATGTCGAATTCGCCGATGCCGTGGCCCAGGTGACCCCAGGTTGCGAGGAAGCTGCCGTCGTTGGCGAACTTCTGGATGCGGTGGTTCCGGGTGTCGGCCACGTAGACGTTGCCGGCGGGGTCGACGGCCACGCCGCTGGGCAGGTTGAACTGGCCGGGCCCGGCCCCGAGCGTGCCCCAGCTGCTGAACACCCCTGCCGGCGTCCTGCGCACGATGCGGTGGTGGTCCGTGTCGGCGATGAACAGGTTGCCCGAAGCGTCCAGTGCCACCGCCATCGGCGAGTCGAGCCCCCCGGGAACGGTCGCGGCCGTGGCCACGGACCGGTCGGCGCTGTAGTGCACTTCGTCCGGGGAGGCCCACTCGACCGCCGCCGGCACGCGTCCCCCGAGGCTGCCCGCGAAGCTCACTTCGTTGCCGGCCATGTCCGGCGTGGGGCGGAAGTTGCGGCCCAGCACGATCACCAGGGTGCCCTCCACCACGCTGCCGTCCGCACGCGTGCCGCCGGGCCAGCCGGCGGTGGGAGTCAGGCGGTCGATGATCGGGGGCATCCTGGCGTCTCCTGTGGCAAGGCGGGCGATGCGGGCGCCGCGCGAACTCCGATGCAGGGCCGCGACGGCAGCGGGCTGATCCCCCGGGGACCAACTTAGCCAGGGCGGCGGTCGGGGGGTTGAGCCTGCTCAGTCAACGGGCCTGTGGTGCAAGATCGGCCAGGCGCAGCGACAGCGGGCCGGGCGGATCGGGCTCGCCCGGCGCGGCACAGCGGAAGAGGACGGCGCTGCTGCCTTTCGGACCGACCAGGTCACTCTGACGGTGGCACTGGCGGGCCAGATAGTCGTCAAGACCGATCACGTCGGACACCCGCTTCGAATTCGGCGCGCGTGCCATGTCCACCACCACCACGATGTAGCGTGGGGGCGTCTGCCCGAAGTCGGCCAGCAGCTGGCGTTCGCCGCGTTCGCGAGCGGCCGTGAAGAGTCGGTGCCGGAGACTGCCCGCAGGCGGCAGCGAGTAGAAGAAGTTGGGAGGCGCACCGGCCAGCGCCCACGGGAACAGGACATCCGAGGCCGGGACCAGGCCGTTGTTCACGTAGAACGTGGGCCACATGCCGAGGACATAGGCGAACTGCCCCTTGCCGTCGGCTTCGAGCTCCTGGCCCTGAGCCGGCGTTGGCGGCTTCGACGTCCCGCCGTGGCTCGACCAGCTCGTCGATGCCATCAGCAGCGAAGGCAGCAGCAGGGCGGTCGCCAGCAGTGCGCCAGCGCGCAGGCTGAGCTGGTTCAAGGCATGCTTGGCGACCAGGCCGCGGTTCACGAACGACACGAGGTCCGCCGCCACGAGTGCTGCCGGGACGGCCATCAGGGTCGTCAGCGGGACGACGTGGTACGAGAAGAAGTGAGGGGCCAGCGCCAACGGCAGGGCGAGCGACAAGGTCGCCAGAAGCATCAGGAACCGCCCTCTTGCCAGCAGCCGACGCCGCAAGCGCGGATGACCGAGGGACAGGCCGAGGCCGACGAGCTCGACCGCGAACAGGGTCAGCAGCAAGGGCGTGGAGGCGAGGGTCTGGATCACGGCCGACGCCTTCCAGACGCTGGTCTTCCAGAGCGGCGTGTCGACGGCCTGGCCATACACGCTCGGGTAGAGCAGGTAGCTGCTGAGGAAGTCCTCGGCGCGGCCCTGGGCCATGAAGGCCAGCAGCGCTGTCGCGAAGGGCAGGGCCATCCCCAGGGCAAAGCTGGTGGCGTCGGCCAGTGCGGCGCGCAGGCTGCGCTGAGGGCGCCCCAGCCACGCTGCCACGTAGGCCACCAGTTGCGCCAGGGCCACCACGGCATAGGTGGGCTTGGTCAGCACCGCCACCCCCAGGCATGCTCCGCTGAACGACCACCGCCACCAGCTCGACCGCCCGTTCCAGCGGCCGTGAGCGTCCAGGCTCAGGGCCAGGCCGGCCAGCACGAAGAGCATGGCCACGGTCTCGGTTTTCAGGCCGAGGTGGGTGCTCTCGGTGGCGAAGGCCTGCAGGCACAAGGCGCCGGCAGCCAGCGCGGCGATGCGGCCCCCCAGGCGAAACGCGAGCAGGGCGACCCCCGCACCGACCAGGCCCACCAGCGCGAACGCCACGACCTTGATCGCCAGCAGGTCGTAGCGGGACGAGGCCAGCTGAACGAGCTGGTGCACGAAGAAGATCACCGGCCCCTTGTTGTCGTGGCACCCGGCCACGGGAATCTGGCCGGTCGCCACGCCGCGCGCTGCGCAGGCCGAGAAGAACATTTCGTCGATGGCGATCGCCTGGGTGCGGAAGCGGCCGAACTCCAGCAGCGCCAGGTGGACAACCGACAACGCCGACAGCAGCAGCATGGTGGCCACCACCAGCTCGGGCCATCGAGGCTTCAGGCGCGGCAGGTCCTTCGACGACGCTTCGTGCCCGTCCGGTGCCGCTGTTCCCGCCAGGGAGGCGGCGCGCTCACCCGGCACGCACGCCCCGCCGTCCCCAGGTGAACACCGACGTGACCGCGAAGTTCCACACCGCGCCCACCACGATGCCCGCCACGGCGGCCAGCCACCAGGCCGCGTGCGAGTTGAACAGCGTCGCGGCCATGCCCACGTTCGCCAGGGCGCCCACGCTGCAGGCCAGCATGAAGCTCAGCAGGCCCTTCGCCCAGGCCCGGCCCTTGAGCTGGCGGTCGCGATAGGTCAGCACGTTGTTGAGGCTGAAGTTGAAGACCATGGCCGCGCCGGTGGCGGCCGCCTGGCTGGTCACGAAGTCGCCACCCGCGCCCTTGTAGAGCAGGCTCAGCGCCGCCAGGTGCACCAGCACGCCGAGGCCTCCGATCATCGCGAAGGCGATGAAGCGGACTGGCACGACGTGGCCCACCAGCTTGTCCAGCAGCAGCAGACCGTAGTCCCTGGCCACCTGGTTGTCGAGCTTGCTCTGTCCTGCGCGGCGTTCGCGAAACGCGTAGGGCACCTCCACGAAGCGCAGGGGCCTGTCCCCGGACGCAAACAGGTCCATGAGGATCTTGAAGCCCAGCGCCGACAGCGCGTGCACGCGCTGCATGAAGGCCTCCCGCGTCATCAGGAAGTACCCGCTCATCGGGTCGTGGAGCTCGGCGGGCACCACGAGGTGGCTCAACCGCGTGGCCAGGCGGCTTGCCAGGGCCCGGCGCTTGTCCCAGTCGCCGACACCCCCGCCGGCCACGTAGCGACTGCCCACGGCCAGCTCGGCCCGGCGCGCCTGCACCGCCGCCAGCATCAGGGGCAGGATGGACTCGTCATGCTGCAGATCGGCGTCCATCACCGCCACGTAGGGCGCGCTGCTGGCCATCACGCCCTCGATGCATGCCGACGACAACCCGCGCCGGCCGATGCGCTGGAGGCAGCGCACGCGCGGATCATGGCGGGCCAGCGAGCGCACGACCTCTGCCGTGCCATCGGGCGAGTCGTCGTCGACGAAGATGACCTCCCACTCGACCCCGGCCAGCTGCTGCGACAGGCGCAGCACCAGTTCGGGCACGTTCTCGCGCTCGTTGTAGGTGGGGACGATCACCGACAGCTCGGCCGGTCCGGCCTGTGCGGGGGTTGCCGTCGTCTCCCAGCGCCCCGCGTCGCGCAGGGCCTCCTCCAGGCGCAGTGATTCACTGGCCAAGGTCTTCATGGAACAGGCCTTTCAGGTCGGTGGCCGATCGATGGGGTGGGCGGTGCAGGGCCGCAACGGCCCTGCACGCCACCGACGGGAAGGCCGGGCGGTGTCAGGCCATGGCCATGACTTGCGCCTGCGGGCGACGCCGGCGGCTCATGCCGAGGCCGATCACGGCCAGCGAGATCAGCGCCAGCGAGCTGGGCTCGGGGATGACGCTGATGCGGACGCCCAGGTCCTGGAAGTCGTGGTCGCCGGCTGCAGGCAGGTCAGACAGGCCGGCATAGACCGCGCTGCCCGAGGTCTGATGTACCCCGGTTGCCAGGTAAGGATCGACACCGAGAAAGTAGCCAGGCAGGTTGGCCGTGTGCGGGTCGGGGTTGCCCAGGCCCGCCCCCGAGTTTTGCAGCAGCAGGCCGTTGCCCGTCTCGTAGGCGAACAGGATCCGCCCCGCCTGCAGGAAGAACGTGTACTCGTTCTGCCCCGCCGCGAAACCACCGCTGGTCTTGTCGCAACTGGGCACGGTGCCGCCGAACATCGCGCACGCCGTGGTCGACGTGGGCGTGTTGTCGCCGCGGAACAGCAACTCGCCCGGATCGTTGTAGTCATTGTCCCGGTTCAGGTCGAGGCGGAACTGATTGATCAGGCTGGCATTGCCGCTGCCCATGTACTGGAACGTGACCCAGCCGGGCTTGTCCAGTTCCAGGTATGCGGAGTGGAAGCCCGAGGTGCCCACCGCACCTCCGAAGCTGGGGTCGGCTGCCATGCCCGGGCCGACCGGCCAGCCGCCGCGTGCCGAAGGCAGCCCGGGCCCGTTGGTCGTGCCATAGCCCACGTTGTAATTCGTGCCGCCCGCGTCACCCGTCCATTCGACGTTGACGGGATTGGCATTCACGATCTGCAGCTGGGGGTTGGCGCTGGCCGTGCCGGCCAGGCCGAAGGTCGCTGCAATGACCAGCGCGGCGCTGGCGATCGCGGACCGCTGGAACTGTCTTGACTTCATGGAGTCCTCCTTGAACGGATGGAGCGGGTTGTTGAACGCTTCTTGCGCAGTCGGGTTCCGACCGACCGAAACCCACTGTAGGAACGTCGCCCCGGACGCCGTTGCGCGCACTCAATTTCGACGGGCCTGTCCCGAAGACCCCCCTGGCTCGGGGGGTGTCCGTGTGGTCAGGCACGGCAACGCTGGCGACGGGGCGCGACGAACGCGCCGTTGCGCATGCTCAATGCCACCGCAGGCTTCGGTTGACGCTTCGAGCGCGCGCGTCACGATGGGGGCATGCTGATGACCCGCTGCCCGAGGCCGCACAGGCGTGCCCTGCCCACTTCCGCCGGAACCGTTTGCGCCACGCTGGTGCTGATCGCCGGAGTCGTCTCGACCCTCGCGGGCTGTGGCCAGCGCCAGGCCGACGATCCCGAGGCGCAGCTGGCCTCGGTCCGCACCCAGTTGGCCGGCAAGGACACCCGCGCCGCCGTGATCCAGCTCAAGGGCGTGCTGCAGCGCCACCCGTCCCTTGCCGAAGGCCGCTATCTGCTCGGCCAGGCCTTTCTCGACCAGGGGCAGGGGAGCGCGGCGTCGCTGGAGTTCGCCAAGGCGCTTCAGCTCGGCTTCCCGACCGAGCAGGCGCTGCCCCCGATGGCGCGCGCCCTGCTGCTGGCCGGCGACTACGACAAGCTGATCGCTGCGCACGCCCGCACCGATCTGTCGTCCGCGGCGGCCCAGGCCGACCTCAAGACGTCCATTGCCACGGCCCAGTTCAAGCGTGGCGACGTGGCGCCTGCAGAAGCGTCCCTGGCCGCGGCCCTGCAGGCCGCGCCCGACTACGCACCGGCACGCATGCTGCAGGCCCGGCGCCTGATGGCGCAAGGCCGGCTCGATGCCGCTGTCGGCGTCATGCGGCAGCTGCTGGAGCGCACGCCCGACGACGCGGTGGCGTGGGCCTTGCAGGGGGAGTTGCTGATGGCATCGCCCCGGCACGCCGAGGCGGCCGAGGACGCCTTCCAGCGGGCATTGACGCTGGCGCCGGACCTGCTGGCCGGCCATGTGGGCGTGATCACGCTGCTGTCCGAGCGCGGCCAGCTGCCGCAGGCGCAGGCCCGGCTGGAGGCGATGAAGAAGGCCTTGCCGGACCATCCGCAGACCGCCTACCTGGGTGCGGTACTGGCGATGCGGCGCAACGACCTGCCGACCGCCCGGCTGCTGGCGGACAAGCTGGTGGCCGGCACGCCGACGAACCCCACCTACATGCGCCTGGCCGGTGCCGCGGCGCTGAAGGCCGGTGACCTCGCCAAGGCCGAGTCGCAGCTCGTCCACGCCCTGCAGCTGATGCCGGGCGATGCCGGGCTGCGCCGCATGCTGGTCCTGACCTACCTGCGGTCGGCCCAGCCGGCCCTGGCCGTGGTCACCGTGGCCCCCCTCCTGGAGCAGGGGGCGCAGGACCCCGAGACCCTCTTGATGGCCGGCACCGCGCAGGCCCAGGTGGGCAACTTCAAGAAGGCCGAAGCGCTGTTCGCCGCGGCCCGCAAGCAGACATCGTCAGATCCGAGCACGCGCACGGCCCTCGCGGTGGCACGCCTGCGCACCGACGCCAGCGAGGCGACGCTGGGCGAGTTGCGGGCGATCGCCGACGCCTCGTCGACCGCCGACGCCGATCTGGCGCTGATCAGCCATCTCGTCGGACGCAGGCAGTACGACCTCGCCGCCAAGGCCATCGATGCCCTGCAGCGCAAGCAGCCCGGCGCCCCGACGCCCGGCATGCTTCGGGGGCAGGTGGCGCTGGCGCGAGGCGATGCCCAGGCCGCGCGCGCCGCATTCGAAGGCGTTCGCACTGCGCATCCCGGCCATGTGCCGGCGTACACCGCGCTGGCGCGGCTGGACCTGCAGGACAAGCAGCCCGACAAGGCACGCCAGCGCTTCGAGGACCTGCTGCAGAAGGAACCCAGGAACCTGGCCGCCAGGCTGGCGCTGGCCGACTTGCTGCAACGGACACCGGGGCAGCAGTCCCGCGTCAAGCAACTGCTGGCCGAAGCCATCCAGATCGCGCCCGACCGGGCGGCGCTGCGCGTGCAGCTGGTGGACCACCATCTTCGCCAGCAGGACTTCAAGCTGGCCCTGTCGGCAGCGCAGGACGGCCTGGCGGCCTTGCCCGGCAGTGCGCCGATGATCGACGCGCTGGGACGGGCGCACATGGCCGGCGGCACTTTCAACCAGGCCGTGGTCGCCTTCCGGCAGCTGGTGGCGATGCAACCCAAGTCGCCGGCACCGCTGATGTCGCTGGCGCTGGCGCAACTGGGCATGAAGGAGACGGCCGCAGCGCGGCAGAGCGTGGAGCGCGCGCTGGGCCTCGAGCCCGGCTACCTGCCCGCGCTCCAGGCCCTGATCGACCTGCACCTGGCCGAAGGCCGGCATGCCGAAGCTCTGCAGGTGGCGCGCCAGATGCAAGGCCTGCGGCCGCAGGAGGCCATCGGCTACCTGGCCGAGGGGGCCATCCAGTCCGGTCGGAAGCAATGGGATGCCGCGGTCACCGCCTTGCAGACCGCACTGGCCAGGGAGAGCCATCGCAACGACGTGGCGATCAAGTTGCATGCCTCGCTGATGGCCGCGCGCCGTGCCGCCGATGCCGAGCGATTCGCCGCCCAATGGCGCAAGGCCCACCCGGCCGACGCCGTCTTCCTGGTCTACCTGGCCGAGTCCGCACTGGCTCGGCGCGACTACGGCGCGGCCGAGTCGCAGTTCCAGGCCGTGCTGCGGCTGGACCCGGACAACGCACCCGTGCTGAACAACCTGGCCTGGGTGCAGCTGCAACTCAGGAGACCCGGTGCCCTGGCCCATGCGCAGAGGGCGATGGCGCTGCAGCCCGCAGAACCCGCGTTCATGGACACCGCCGCGCAGATTCTTGCGGCGGACGGACAGCACGGCAAGGCCATCGAGTTGCAGCGGCGTGCCGTCGAAACCCAGCCGGCCGACGCGATGAGACGGCTGGCCCTCGCGAAGCTCTACCTTCGCTCAGGCGACGCCCTGGCAGCCCGCGCCGAACTCGACCAGTTGAGTGCCCTGGGGGAGCGTTTTCCTGCGCAGGCCGAGGTGGCGCAGTTGCGTCGATCGCTGTGATGGCGGTGGGTCCGGCTCGTTCGCTGGCTTGTCGGCCCGTGCACGGTCGGGTTGCGGACCCGTCGCCCGGTTCGTCGGTCGATCCAGGGTGCCTTCAGGCGTCAGGTCGAGTGCTTGCGCCAGCCCAGCGGCACACACCGGTCCAACGCGCAGGGTGCGGCCGCGCGGTCACGGGGCCCTTTCGGTTTCGCGGTAGGCCGCGACCAGGGCGTCGTGCATCGCGGCCACGCGGCGGTTCTCTGCGTCGGCGCGCCGACAGACCAGGGAGATGGTGCGGTGCGGCGCCCGGGTGCCCAGCTGCACCTCCCGAATGGCATGGCCGCGCCGCATCGCCAGGCGGGGCCGCGGAATCACCGAAACGCCGATGCCCTCGGCGACCATCGCCACGATCGCGTCGGTGTCGGCGACGTCGATCGCCGACCGCAGCTCAGGGTACAGGCGCCGAACGAAGTCCGCGGCGGCACGGCCGCCGGTCAGCGTCGGGTCGTAGCGTATCCACGGATGCTGGCGCAACAGGCTGCGCGCGTCGCGCTCGGCGGCATGCGATGGGGCGACCAGGACGAAGGGCTCGCGCGCGAGATCGCGCCAGTGCAGCCGCGTCGAGCCCCCGCCCTTGGGCCGCACCACGACGGCAGCGTCGATGCTGCCGCTGTTCACGGCCGCGATCAGCGGTGCCGAGGTCGCGCGCAGGAAGCGGACCTCCAGGTCACGGTGGGCCTGGCGTGCGATGCGCATCGCCGCCGGCAGCGTCGAGGTCTGCACGCTCGGGATCGCCCCCAGGCGCAGCAGTCCGGCCACCGCGGGCGACGTGCGCACCCGGTGGCGATGGATGTCGTCGACGAACCGTTGCACGGTGGTGGCGATCTCGGTGGCCAGCGGCGTGGGCTGTATCGAGCGCCCGGAACGGTCGAACAGCGGACGCCCGAACCAGCCTTCGAGCTGCTTCATCTGGAGGCTGACCGCGCTCGCGGTGACACCGACATCGGCCGCAGCGGCGGCGAAGCTGCCCCGCGAGACGGCAGCGGCCAGGGTCTGCAGGGCACTCAATTTCATGAGAAAACCTCATTTGAGACGTTCATGAAGTTTACTTTTCTCGTGCCAGAAACTTCGTAGGATCGGAGGACCGCCCGCCAGACCTCGTCCATGGACTCCCCGACCGCCGATCCGCAGCGACCCGAGCAGCAGTTCCCACCCGCGGGGCCGCTGGCCGGCGTGCGCGTGCTGGACCTGTCGGGCTACATCGCCGCGCCGTACGGGTGCACCTTGCTCGCCGACCAGGGCGCCGAGGTGCTGAAGATCGAGCCGCCCGAGGGCGACAACCTGCGGAAGTACCCTTCGTCCCTGGCCTCGGAGGGCCGTGCCTTCGTCGGGGTCAACCGGGGCAAGCAGGGGATGGTGCTGGACCTCAAGAAGCCCGACGGGCTGGCGGTGCTGCACCGCCTGGTGCAGGACGCCGACGTGCTGGTCCACAACTTCCGCCCTGCGGTGCCCGCTCGCCTGGGCATCGACTACCCGCGGCTGCGCGCGCTCAACCCGCGCCTGGTCTACTGCGCGGTCAGTGGCTTCGGCGAGACCGGTCCCCTGCGCAACCGGGCCGGCTACGACCAGGTCCTGCAGACCATGACGGGCATCTGCGCGATGCAGGGCGCACCGGGCCAGCCGCAGATCGTCTACGGCTCGGTGGTCGACTACTACGCCGCGGGGCTGCTCGCGGCCAGCGTCTCGTCGGCATTGTTCGCGCGCGAGCGCAGCGGGCAGGGCGGCTACGTGGCCGTGTCGCTGCTGCGCAGCGCGCTGGCCATGCAGTCGGCGCGCCTGGTGTGGGCCGAGGGCGAGGCGCGCGACGTCTCGCGCGACATGCGCTCTGGCGGCATCACCGGCATCCACCCGACGCGCGAAGGGCACCTCTACCTGTCCGCCAACACGCCGCACTTCTGGAACGCCCTGTGCACGCGCCTGGGGCTGCCGGACCTGGCCGGGGACGAGCGCTACGACTCGGTGCGCAAGCGGGCGCAGCGCGCCGAAGAACTCGTGCCCTTGATCCGCGGCGCGCTGATGAGGCACAGCGCCGTGGAATGGGAGGCGCTGTTCGGCGAATCCGTGCCTTGCGCCGCGGTGCGGCAGATCGAGGACATGTTCGATGACCCGCAGGTCCTGGCCGAGGGCATGATCCGCGACTTCGAGCACCCGCTGGCAGGCCGCTACCGTGGCCTGGCCTCGGCCTTCAGTTTCGGGGCGCCCGACGAGCGAGGCGCTGCAGCCCACGACGCGCAACCGGCGCGATCGGCGCCCGTCTTCGGCCAGCACACGAACGAGTGGCTTGCACGGGCGGGCTTCAGCGCGCCAGAGATCGAGGCACTGCGCGCCCAGGGGGCCGTGGCATGAAGCGACCGGACCGCGCTGCGCAAGGCCGACAGCACCGACCGGGCCCCGCAGGCCCACGCCAAACGAACGCCGGAGCAGCAACGTGTCCGTGAACCCTCTGTGGCAGAAGTACCTGGGGCCCGACGATGAAGCAGTCATCGCCCGCGCACGCTTCGGGCTGCGCATGGGCTTCGGCTCGCGCCCGGCCGTGATCGTCATCGATGCACAGCGCTACATGGTGGGCGAGGAGGGCAACGACGCCGCCTGGCCCTCGAGCTGCGGTGCGGTCGGCCGCAACGCAGTGCAGCAGATCGCCCGCGTGGTCGGCGCTGCGCAGGGCGCCGGCGTGCCGTGCTTCTTCACCCGCTTCGAGATCGCGCGGGACGGCCGCGACATGGGCGTCTACCGGCGAAAGCGCGCGCTGCTGGACAACGAGCACTGGTGCCTGGAAGGCTCGCCCGGCGCCGAACTGGTGCCCGACCTGGTGCCGGGCGCCGGCGACATCGTCTTCGTCAAGAAGAAGCCCAGCGGCTTCCATGGCACGCCGCTGCTGGGCTACCTGGTCGAGCGCGGCATCGACACCGTCATCGCAACTGCGTGCGCGCCACGGTCTTCGACGCCTCGTCCTACAACTTCCGGACCGTGGTCGTGCAGGAGGCGGTGTTCGACCGCATCCCCGTGTCGCACGCCATCTCCCTGTTCGACATGGACCGCCAGTTCGCCGACGTGGTGCCTGCAGACGAGGTGGTGGCCCACCTCGGCACGCTGGCGCCGACCCGGGGGGTGAGCGGTGCGTAGCAAGCTGTTCGTGCCGGCCTCGCGGCCCGAGTTGTTCGACAAGGCCCTGGCGGGCGCCGCCGATGCCATCTCCTTCGATCTCGAAGACGCGGTCGAGGCCGGTCGCAAGGACGAGGCGCGCGAGATGCTGGCCAGCTTCCTGGAAGCGCGAACGAACGACCACGGCAAGCTGACGATCCTGCGCGTCAATGCCGCCGCCACGCCCCATTTCGACGAGGACCTGCAGGCCGCAGTGCGTGCGCGCATCGACGTGGTCAACCTGCCGAAGGTGGAGGGCGCCGCCGAGGTGCGAGAGGCCGCGGCGCGGCTGGACACGCTGGAGCGCGCCGGGCGGGCGGCCCGCCCGACCGGTCTGCTGCTCAACATCGAGACACCGCGCGGGCTGCGGCTGGCTGCGGAGATCGCTGGTGCGCACCCGCGCGTGGTCGGCCTGCAGATCGGCTTCGGCGACCTGTTCGCCGCCCTCGGGGCCGTGCAGGACGAGGCGGGAGCCAAGCAGCAGGTGCGTTTCGCCGTGCGCCTGGCGGCGGCCGAAGCGGGCGTGCCGGCCTACGACGGCGCCTTCGTGCGCATCGACGATCCGGCAGGGTTCAGTGCCGAGGCCGAGGCCGCCCAGCGGCTGGGCTTTGCCGGCAAGAGCTGCATCCATCCGAGCCAGGTCGCCCTGGCCAATGCCGCGTTCCGGCCCACCGCCGACCAGATCGCCCATGCGGCGCGCGTCGTCGCGGCGGCGGCGGAGGCGACGGCGCGCGGCGTCGGCGCCTTCGTCGTCGACGGGCGGCTGGTCGATGGCCCGTTCATCACCTTCGCCGAGCACACGCTGACCATCGCGCGGCGCCTCGGGCTGCACACCTAGGGACCCCGATGCGCGACCTCGTCGGTTACGGCCCGCACCCGCCCCACGCGCGCTGGCCCGGCGGTGCGCGTGTCGCACTGCAATTCGCGATCAACTACGAAGAAGGCTCCGAATTCAGCGTGGCCGACGGCGACGAGCGCAACGAGACGGGCCTGGCCGAAGCGATGGGCGGTCGCCTGCCGCCGGGCCGGCGCGACCTGGCGTTCGAATCGCTCTACGAGTACGGCAGCCGGGTCGGCATCTGGCGGCTGCTGGACCTCTTCGCGAAGCGCTCGCTGCCGGTCACGATGTTCGGCTGCGCGCTCGCACTGGAGCGCAATCCCGCCGTGGCGGCGGCGGTGCGCGATGCCGGCCACGACGTCTGCTGCCATGGCTGGCGCTGGATCGAACCCTTCCGGCTGAGCGAGGCCGAGGAGCGAGAGCACATCGCACGCGCCGTCGAGTCGCTGGTGCGCACCACGGGCCAGAGGCCGCTGGGCTGGTACAGCCGGTTCGGTCCCGGCGAGAACACGCGGCGGCTGCTGGTCGAGGAAGGCGGATTCCTGTACGACGCCGACGCCTACAACGACGAACTGCCGTACTGGACCCATGTTTCGGGCCGCGCGCACCTCGTCGTGCCCTACACGATGGACGCCAACGACGCCAAGTTCGCGCCACCGGCCAGCTTCGCCACGGGCGACGACTTCTTCCAGTACCTGAAGGAGACCTTCGATCTGCTGTATGCCGAGGGTGCCGCGAGCCCGCGCATCATGTCCGTCGGCCTGCATCCACGGATGTCGGGCCGGCCGGCGCGCGCACTGGGCCTGGCGCGCTTTCTCGACTACGTGCTGCAGCACCAGCAGGTCTGGATCTGCCGCCGGCTCGACATCGCCCGGCATTGGCAGGCGGTGCATCCGCCGCCCCCAGCCGCTGCGCTGCCTTCCGCGTGAAATTCAGTCACCCCAGGAGAAGACGATGAAGACGAACCGCCCGCCCGCCCGCCGCCCCCTGCTTCGCGTTGCCCTCACCGCCCTGGCCCTCGGGCTGGGTGGCGTGGCGACGCTTGCGCAAGCGCAGGAGCGCTACCCCAGCAAGCCGATCCGCCTGGTCATCGGCTTCGCTGCCGGCGGGCCGACCGACGTGGTGGCGCGCAAGCTCGCCATGCGTCTGGAGCCCCTGCTCGGGCAGACGGTGGTGGTCGACAACAAGCCGGGCGCCGCGACGACGATCGCCACCGCGGAGGTGGTGCGCTCGCGCCCGGACGGCTACACGCTGTACCTCACGGGCAGCGCGGCGCTCACGATCACGCCGCTGTCCATCCCCAGCCTCACCTTCGACGTGGCCAAGGACCTGATCCCGCTGACGCTGGTGGCCGCCGAGCGCTTCGCGATCGGTGTGCACCCCTCTGTCAAGGCGCGCTCTCTGGCCGAGCTGGCGGCGCTGGCCAAGGCCGAGCCGGGCAAGCTCAGCTACGCCAGTTCGGGCACCGGCAACATCGGCCACCTGACCGGCGAGATGTTCAACAAGCTCGCCGGGGTCAACCTGACGCACGTGCCCTACAAGGGCGCCGCACCGGCGATGCAGGACGTGCTGGCCGGGCATGTGCCCGTGCTGACCGCCGGCCTGGGCACCATGATCGAATTGCACCGGCAGGGCAAGCTCGCGGTGCTGGCCGTGACCGACCGCGAGCGCTCGACCACCGCGCCGGAGATCCCGACGTCGGCCGATGCGGGCTTCCCTGCGCTGCTGGCGACCAGCGTCTTCGTGCTGCTCGCCCCGACCGGCACGCCGGCGCCGGTCATCGCCACGCTCGACGCGGCGATGCGCAAGGTGATGGCCTCGCCGGAGTTCCAGGCCGACCTGCGGCAGGCGGCCGTCGAGCCGGTCAAGGACATCGGCCCTGACGCCGCCAAGCAGTTCATCGACGGCGAACTGAAGAAGTGGGCCGACCTCGTGCGCACGAACAACATCCAGATGCGCTGAACCCGCGGTGCTCGAGCGCTTCACGTTCGCGACGCCTGCCACCCGACCGCGCCTGACCTGGCCGGGCGGGCGGCGGCTCGCGGTCTGGGTGGTGCCCAATGTCGAGCATTACGAGTACCTGCCTTCGGCGCCCAGCGTGCGCAACCCCTGGCCGCGCAGTGCGCCGCCCGATGCGCTGAACTATCCGCGCAAGGAATACGGCAACCGCGTCGGGCTGGGTCGTCTGCTGGCGCTCAGCGAACGGCTGGGCATCCGCTTCACGGCCTCGCTGTCGCTGGCGGTGCCGCAGATGTTCCCCGAACAGTTCGCCGCCATGCGGCAGTGCGGCTGGGACTTCCTGTGCCACGGCCTGTACAACACGCACTACCTGTGGAACGCGCCCGAGGACGAGGAGCGCGCCTTCGTGGCCGACTGCCAGCGCCGCATGATGGCGGCCACCGGGCAGCCGATCAGCGGCTGGTTCTCGCCGGCCTGCTCGCACACGCCGCAGACCGCGGACCTCGTCGCCGAGGCCGGCATCGGCTACTACTGCGACCTGTACCACGACGACCAGCCCTTCCCGGTGCGCACGCGCAGCGGCTCGCTGATCAGCCTGCCCTATTCGATGCACGTCAACGACGTCGTGCTGCACCTCTCGGGCGCCACGGGCGACGATTTCGCCGACGTCATCGCCGACGAGTTCGAGACGCTGCATGCCGAATCGGCCGACAGCGGCCGCGTGATGTGCATCGCCTGCCACCCCTACATCACGGGGCAGCCGCACTGGATCGGCGCCTTCGAGCGGGCACTGTGCCACATCGCGGGGCACGAGGGCGTGTGGTGGGCCACCGGCGCACAGATCGCCGGCTGGTACCGCCAGGAACACCTGGCCGCCGTGCACAGCCAGACGGGGGGCTAGCGTGGTGCTGCCGCGACCGCCGGTGGCGGGACAACTGGACCACGCGCTCTACGCGCCGCGTGTGTCCTGGCCCCTGGCCGGTCCGGCCTGGCCCGGCGGCCGGGCCGCCGCAGCCTGCGTGCTGGTCCACCTCGAGGCCTTCGAGATCGACCCGCCGGCAGGGGCCTGGCGCGACCCGGGGATCCGTGGCGACTTCGGCAGCTTCTTTCCCGACTTCCGCGCCCACTCGCTGGTCGAGTACGGCACGCGCATCGGCATCTTCCGGCTCCTGGACCTGCTGCAGCCGCTGGGCTGGAGCGTCGCGGTCGCCGTCAACGGCCTCGTCGCGCACGCGCGCCCGCCGCTGCTGCGCGAACTGCAGGGCCGCGGGGTCGAGCTGCTGTGCAGCGGCTGGTCGGCCTCGCGCATGCACAGCAGCGCACTCGATGCGGCCCAGGAGCGCGCGTGGCTCGTGCAGTCGGGCGACGCGTTGGCCCAGGCCACCGGTGCGCGGGCGCCCGGCTACGCCAGCCAGGACTACGGCTATTCCGACCGCACGGCGGCACTGCTCGAAGAACTCGGCTTCGACCACGTCGTCGACTGGCCCAATGACGAGCGGCCCTTCGCGTTCGGACCGACACGCAGGCTGGTCGCGCTGCCGCCAGCGGCCGACCTCGACGACGCCCAGGCGATCCTGGCGCGCAAGCAGCTGGCCCGGCGCTGGGCGCTGACCGTGCAGACCGCGGTGGAACGCTGGGCCGCCGACGCGCCGGCGGGCACGGTCTTCGTGCTGCCGCTGCACGCCTGGGTGGCGGGCGCGGCGCACCGGGTGCCGCCGCTGCGAGCTGCGCTGGGCGCCGTGGACGCGCGGGCGTTCTGGCAGGCGGCGCCGTCGCTGATCGCACAACGCTGGCGAGCGACCGCCGAGCCCGGGCCCGGGCCGACCTCTGCTTGAAGGAGCTGTGACATGAAGACCATCCTCGGCCGCGAGGTGCTGGACACGCTGGAAGAACTGGTCGACCCGCGCTGGACCGCGGTGCTGGCCATCGACATCCAGAACGACTTCTGCATGCCCGGCGGGCACTTCGAGCGCTACGGCAAGAACGTGGTGCCGATGGCGCCGGCGGTGCGGCGCATGGTCGACTTCGTCGGCCGCGCGCAGGCGCTGGGCCTGCGCACCATCTTCCTGCGGCAGGCCTCGCTGCCCGATGGCCGCATGGACTCGCCGGCGTGGCTGCGGTTCAAGACGCGCGACGGCAAGGCGCCGGACTACGCGCTGCCCGGCAGCTGGGGCTGGCAGTTCGTCGACGGGCTGGAGCCGCGGCCGCAGGACTGGGTGATCGACAAGTTCCGGCCCGACGGCTTCATCGGCACGCCGCTGGACCACGTGCTGCGCACGCAGGGCATCCAGTCGGTGATCGTGCTCGGCACGACGACCGAGGGCTGCGTCGAGTCGACCGTGCGCTCGGCGTCCTATCACGACTACTACACCGTCGTCGTCGAGGACGCGGTGGCCAGCCCGAACCCCGAACTGCACGAGGGCTCGCTCCGCTTCTTCCGGGCACGCTATCCGATCCACGGCAGCGAACGGGTGATGCAGGCGCTGGAGACCGCGGCCAGCGTCGGGCGTGAAGGCAGCGAGACCCGAGAGGTTGCACGACGACAAGACCCATCGCGCCCCGCGGCGCACACAGGAGAGACCCCGGCATGACGACGACCCCTTTGCCAGCCACCGCCCCCGCCAGGCTGCCGCTGGCCCTGGACCCGCCACCCGGCCGCAACGCGCGCCTGCGTGCTCTGCTGAGCCGCGGCGACCTGCTGATGGCCCCGGGCGTCTTCGACTGCCTGACGGCCCGCCTGGCCGAACTGGCCGGCTTCGAAATGCTGTACATGACCGGCTCGGGTGTATCGATCACGCGGCTCGGGGCGCCGGACGTGGCGCTGCTGTCCTTCTCCGAGATCCTCGACCAGGCCAAGCGCATCGCCGACGTCACGGCGCTGCCCGTGCTGGCCGATGTCGACACCGGCTACGGCGGGCCCTTGAACGTGATGCGCACCGTGCGCGAGATGGAACGCGCCGGCATCAGCGCGGTACAGATCGAAGACCAGGACTGGCCCAAGCGCTGCGGCCACGAGCCGGGTCGCCGCGTGGTGCCGGTGGCCGAGATGGTCGGCCGGATACGCGCCGCCGTGGACGCGCGCCGCGACCCCGACTTTCTGGTCGTCGCACGCACCGACGCCCGCAGCAGCGAAGGCATCGCCGCAGCGATCGAGCGCGCGAACCGGTATGCCGAGGCGGGTGCCGACGTGCTGTTCGTCGAGTCGCCCGAGTCGGTCGAGGAGATGGCGCGCGTCACCCGCGAGGTCCATGCGCCCACGCTGTCCAACCAGGTCGAGGGCGGGCGCACGCCGCTGTTGCCGGCGCAGCAACTGCAGGCGCTGGGCTTCCGCATGGCGATCTACCCCAACTCGGTGACGCGTCTCTTCGCGCGCGCCGGGCGCGAACTGTTCGACGAGCTGCGCACCAGCGGGTCGACCCAGGCCTTTGCCGACCGCATGCTCGACCACCGCGGGTTGTGGGACCTGTTCGAGTACCCGGCCTTCATGGCCGCGGAGCAGCGCTACGTGGAAGAGGGGGCGGAACCACAGCCGCCTGGGCGTCCGGGCGCCTGAGCCGCCGGGCGGCGTTGCGGGAGGACCCGGGTCGCGCCCTCAGGGCGCTGCGGCACGCCGACGGCCTGCTGTGCCGACCGGCTTCTTCGCCGGCAGGAGCGTCATTTGCTGCACGACCTGGACAGCCGCCTTCGGGCCACCCCGGTGGCCCGGCCACCCACCCCGTCACCAGGTCACTCCCACTCCATGAACCGCAGCCTGCTCTTCTCCGCGCTGATCGGCGCCGTCGCCAGTGCGCGGTCGATGACGCCCATGGCCACCCTCGCGGCGGCCAGACTCGCAGGGCGCCGCACGCCGGGGCGACTGCTCCTGCTCGATCGGCCCCTGTTCGAACTCGGCGCCCTGGCCATGGGGGCCGGCGAACTGGTCGGCGACAAGATGAAGACGGCGCCGGACCGGACGGTCTTTCTCGGCCTGCTGGCGCGCGTGCTGAGCGCCGGCATCGCCGGGGCCGCCCTGGCCCCGCGCCACCGCGAGCGCGCCGGTGCCGCGGTCGCCATCGCCACTGCCGTGCCCCTGGCCTACCTGACCTTGTCCGGGCGAAAGCGCGCCATGGCGCGCATCGGTCAGACGCGCAGCGGGCTGGTCGAAGATGCGCTGGTCGTCGCCGCGGGCCTGACGGTCGTGGCCTTGGCGACGAGCAGGTAGCCCGCCGAGCCTGAAGGTGGCGGGCCCCGTGAAGCGGGGCCCCGGACGATCACTGGCCGCTGAATTCCAGCGACGAGTGGTGCACCACGATGCGCAGCTTGCCCGCGTCGTCCTTGACGAACTTCCAGGTCTTGTCGACGGTGGTCACCTTGTTGTCCTTGCCGGTGATGTTCACCTTGCCCATCGTCGTGGCGCTGTCGCCGGCGATGAAGATGGCCGCGTTGTCGATCTCGCACTTCGTCCAGCCCTTCAGCGCGAAGCCGGTGTCCTTGGGGAAGGCCGGATCGCCACCCACGAAGTAGGCCAGTGCGCCGGCGCGGGTGGTGCGGAAGGTCTGCGGGTTCACGGTGAGGGTGGGCTTGAAGAGCACGCCGCCCATCTGGTAGCCGTAGGCGGCGTCGATCACCTTCTCGGCCAGCGCCTTGGCGGCGGGCTGGCCGCTCTTGGCGCCCGTGGTCGAGATGTCGACCAGCGCCTTGCACCAGGCTTGCTGGGCGGCCAGCACTTCGCTCTCGGTGACGGCCTGGTTGATGACGACGCCCTTGGCGGCAGCGGGCAGGGCGCAGGCGGCCAATGCGGCGATGGCAAGCGTGGAACGGATCTTCATGGGGAACTCCTGGTGTGGTGTTGATGGCGTTGTGGACCTGACCGGCGTCGCTCGTCTGGACCCCGGCACGGAACGAATTTGAAGCTTCGGGCATGGACGAGCCCTGAACGCTCGATGAGCAGGCGCTGACGAGTTGATGAACGCCAGATGAATGCAGCTCGCCCAGGGTGGGCCGCGCCACAATCGGGGCATGTTCCGTCGCCGGCTTACCTTCTCCCTGTGCCTGCTGGCCGGCGTGGCCGTGCTTCAAGGCCTGGGCGCCGTCATGGCGCTGGGAGTGGCCAAGGAGCAGGTCGAACGTGGGCGCGTGGCCAGCGACATACGCACGGCGTTCGTCGAGCTGTCGGCCACCAAGCAGCGCCTCAGGACATGGGTCGCGCAGCGCCAGCAGGGCGCCGGGGCCGACCCCGCCGCACACCAGGCGCTGCAGCGCGAGATGCGCCTGACGCTGGAGCGCCTGCAGACGCTGTCGTCGTCGGCACTTCAACTCGACGACAGCGCCGCGACCCGCAACGAGCACCTGCAGCGGCGGGACGCCCTGGCGGTGCTGGCGACCAGCGTCTCGGACCTCGAGCGTGCCGTCGACGCTGCCGAGCCGCTGGCGGCGGGGGCTGACGCGCAACAGGCCTGGCAGGCCTTGTCGGGCGTATTCGACCGGTCGCAAGGCCGCGACGTGCGTCAACTGATCGCCGACAGCGTGGCGCGCGAGGCGGCAGCGGTGCAGCGCGAACGCGCCGCGGCCGACGACACGCTGGCGTGGATGCGAGGTGCCTGGCTCGCGATGGCCCTGACGCTGGCCGTGCTGGCCATGGCGGCGGCTGCGCATTTCGCGCGGGCACTGCGAAAACCGCTCGATCACCTGAGCGAAGGCGCACTGGCCCTGCAGCAAGGCCAGCTGCAGCACCGCATTCCGCTGGACGGTGTCGACGAGTTCTCGGCGGTGGCGCGCAGCATGAACACCCTCGCAGCCGAACTCGAGGTGCACCGTTCGCGCGAGGCCCATCAGCGCCAGCAGCTCGAAGACCAGGTCGCCGCGCGCACCACCGAGCTGCGATCGGCGCTCGACGCCCTTCGGGACGCCGACGTACGCCGGCGGCAGCTCTTTGCCGACATCAGCCACGAGCTTCGGACCCCCACGACGGCGATCCGCGGCGAGGCCGAGATCACGCTGCGGGGTGCCGACCGTCCCGCCGAGGACTACAAGGCCGCGCTGCGGCGCATCGTCGACACGGCGGGCCAGCTGGCCGCGGTGATCAACGACCTGCTGGCCATGGCGCGCAGCGACATCGACTCGCTGTCGCTGGTCAAGCGGCGGCTGGATCTGGCCGAGCCCGTGCGCGAAGCCCTGCTGCAGGCGCAGGCCCTGGCGGCGTCGCGCGGCGTCGAACTGCTCGCCGACGAGCCGGAGTCGGGCTGCTGCCACGTCTCGGGTGACGCGCAGCGGCTGCGCCAGCTGCTGCTCATCCTGCTGGACAACGCGGTGCGCTATTCACACACGGGGGGGACGGTGCGCCTGTCGATGAAGACCAGTCCAGACGAAGCCGGTGCCGTGCGCCAGTGCTGTGTCGAGGTGCAGGACGAGGGCATCGGCATCGTGCCGCACGAACTCCCACTCGTCTTCGATCGCCATTTCCGCGGTGCCGATGCACGCCGCCAGCGTCCCGACGGCAGCGGCCTGGGGCTGACGATCGCCCAGGCGCTGGCGCGCGCCCACGGCGGGCGTGTCGAGCTGTCGAGCGCGCCAATGACGGGCACCGTCGCCCGCTTGCTGCTGCCCGCACTGGAACGCGAGCCCGGCTCAGTGCCCGCACTGCGGAGCGCGGCGTGAACATCCTGATCGTCGAAGACGACGACCGCATTGCCGACTTCCTGCTGCGCGGCCTGCGTGCCGAGGGCCACCGCGTGCAGCGGGCCGCGGACGGTCCGGGCGGTCTGGCACTGGCCCAGGACGCCGCGCGCGAAGCACAGGCCGGCGGCGACCCCACGGTGCTGGTGCTCGACCTGATGCTGCCCGGCATGAGCGGTCTCGAGATTTGCCAGACGCTGCGCAGCGCCCAGGTGGCCCTGCCCATCCTGATGCTCACGGCGCAGGGGTCGCTCGAAGACCGGGTCACCGGCCTGCGTCTGGGCGCCGACGATTACCTCTGCAAGCCCTTCGAGTTCGAGGAGCTGCTGGCCCGGCTGGAAGCCTTGGCACGACGCGGGCGCGACCTGCGTCCGCGTCAGGCCAGCCGTCTGGTGGTGGCCGACCTGGAACTCGACCGCGAGCGCATGCAGGCCAGTCGCGGCGGTCGGCCGCTTCAGTTGACGGCGCGTGAACTGGCCCTGCTGGAGCTGCTGATGAGCGCGCCGGGACGCCTGTTCAGCCGTGAGCGCATCCTGGCCAATGTCTGGGGCACCAGCGAAGACCCGCTGACGAACGTGGTCGACGTGTACATCAGGCGTTTGCGCGCCCGCATCGATGTCGAAGGCGCACCGCCCCTGATCCACACGGCCCGTGGGCTGGGGTACCGGCTGGAGGCGCTGGACGGGCAGGGCGTGCCGGGATAGCGTCACCCCCGACGGATCTGGCGAACAAGGGGGTGCGTCGATCCGCTTTCCGACGGCCCCTCTGTCTCGCCCTCTCAGTTCAGATCGAAACGATCCAACTCCATCACTTTGGCCCACGCGGCCGCAAAGTCGCGCACGAACTTCGCCTCGGCGTCGCCCGCCGCGTAGACCTCGGCCAAGGCGCGCAGCTGCGAGTTGGATCCGAACACCAGGTCGACGACGGTGGCGGTCCAGCGCAGCTCGCCGGTCTGGCGGTCGCGGCCTTCGATGACACCCGGCGCCGTCGACGAACGCTGCCACTGCGTGCGCATGTCCAGCAGGTTCACGAAGAAGTCGTTGCAGAGCGTCTGCGGGCGTGACGTGAACACGCCGTGCCGCGCGCCGCCGACGTTGGCGTCCAGCGTGCGCAGGCCGCCGATCAGCACCGTCATCTCGGGGGCCGTCAACGTGAGCAGCTGCGCACGGTCGAGCAGCAGCTCGGCGGCGTGGTCCTCGAGGCCCGCCGCGACGTGGTTGCGGAAGCCATCGGCGCGCGGCTCGAGCACGGCGAAGGACTCCACGTCGGTCTGCGCCTGGGTCGCGTCGGTGCGCCCCGGCGTGAACGGCACCGTCACCGCGTGACCGGCCCGCTGGGCCGCGGCTTCCACGGCCGCATTGCCGGCCAGCACGATGAGGTCGGCCATCGAGATCTTCCGGCCGCCGCTGGCCTGAGCGTTGAAGCCGTCGGCGATCGCCTGCAGCGTCGACAGCACCTTGCCCAGCTCGGCCGGCTGGTTGACCGCCCAGTCCTTCTGCGGTGCCAGTCGGATGCGGGCGCCGTTGGCGCCGCCGCGCTTGTCGCTGCCGCGGAAGGTCGAGGCCGAGGCCCAGGCCGTGCGCACCAGCTGTGCGATGGACAGGCCCGAGGCCAGCACCTGCTGCTTCAGGGTCGCGATGTCGCCAGCGTCGACCAGCGCATGGTCGACCGCGGGCACCGGGTCCTGCCAGATCAGCGCTTCGGCCGGCACCAGCTTGCCCAGGTAGCGCGCGCGCGGGCCCATGTCGCGGTGCGTCAGCTTGAACCAGGCCCGCGCGAAGGCATCGGCGAAGAGCTGCGGGTCCTGATGGTAGCGGCGGGAGATCTTCTCGTAGGCCGGGTCGAAGCGCAGCGACAGGTCGGCGGTGGTCATCATCGGCGGATGCTTCTTCGACGGATCGTGCGCGTCGGGGATCAGGTGCTCCGGCCGGCAGTTCTTCGCCACCCACTGGTGTGCGCCGGCCGGGCTCTTGGTGAGCTCCCATTCGTAGCCGAACAGCATGTCGAAGTAGCCCATGTCCCACGTCGTGGGGTTGGGTTTCCAGGCCCCTTCGATGCCGCTGGTGGTGGTGTGCACGCCCTTGCCGCTGCCCAGGGCGTTGGTCCAGCCCAGGCCCATCTGCTCGATCGGCGCGCCTTCGGGTTCGGGCCCCACGAGCGCCGGGTCGCCAGCGCCGTGGGCCTTGCCGAACGTGTGCCCGCCGGCCACCAGGGCGACGGTCTCCTCGTCGTTCATCGCCATGCGTGCGAAGGTCTCGCGCACGTCGCGGCCCGACGCCACGGGATCGGGCCGGCCGTCCGGGCCTTCGGGATTGACGTAGATCAGGCCCATCTGCACGGCGGCCAGCGGATGGGCCAGCGAGCGGTCGCCCGAGTAGCGGCCACCCGGCTTGTCGCTGGTGGCCAGCCATTCGGCCTCGGGGCCCCAGTCGATGTCCTCGCCCGGCTCCCAGACGTCGACACGGCCCCCGGCGAAGCCGAAGGTCTTGAAGCCCATGGATTCCAGTGCGACGTTGCCGGCCAGGATCATCAGGTCGGCCCACGACAGCTTGCTGCCGTACTTCTGCTTGATGGGCCACAACAGGCGGCGCGCCTTGTCGAGGTTGCCGTTGTCGGGCCAGCTGTTCAGCGGCGCGAAGCGCTGCGTGCCATTGCCCGCGCCACCGCGGCCGTCGGCAATGCGGTAGGTGCCGGCGCTGTGCCAGGCCATGCGGATGAAGAGGCCGCCGTAGTGGCCCCAGTCGGCCGGCCACCAGTCCTGCGAGTCGGTCATCAGCGCGTGCAGGTCGGCCACCACGGCGTCGAGATCGAGGGTGGCGAAGGCCCGGGCGTAGTCGAAGTCGCTGTCCATCGGGTTGGACGCCGCGGCGTGCTGGTGCAGCAGGGCCAGGTTCAGCTGCGCGGGCCACCAGTCACGGTGGGTCCGTCGGCGCACGGGCGCCGCGCTGCCCGCGGCTCCGTTGAAGGGGCACTTGGCTTCGTTCGACATGCTGATCTCCTGTGGGACTCGGGGTGTTTCGAGCGGCCACTGTAGAAGCCGCCCTTCCGTGGAGCAACGCAATCGACTAAATCATGCCGATAGCGAAGCTCATTCGACCTGCGTGCGGCGCGCCAGTTCGGACACGGCCTGAAAGTGCGTCAGGAAGACCCGGCCGCTGAGGTGCTGCAGGAAGTCCGTGCCTTTCAGGCGGTCCATCACCGGGCCCTTCACCTCCGACAGGTGCAATGCCACCCCGGCATCCTTCAGCCGATGTTCGATGGCCTCCAGGCTCTCGAGGGCGCTGGCGTCGATGTGGTTGATGGCCGAGCACTGCAGCACCAGGTGGCGCAATGCCGGACGTGCGGCCACGGCGTCGTTCACGCAGTCCTCCAGGGCGCGGGCATTGGCGAAGTACAGGCTCTCGTCCACGCGCAGGCTCAACACCTCGGGGTCGACCAGCACGTCGTGCCGCAGCACGTTGCGGAAGTGTTCGGTGCCCGGCACCAGGCCCACCGTGGCGATGTGAGGTCGACTGGTCCGGTACAGGTACAGCGCCAGCGAAACGCCCACGCCGACCACGAGACCGGTTTCCACCCCCAGGCCCAGCGTGGCCAGCAGCGTGGCCGCCACGGCAGCGAAGTCGGGTCTGGAATAGTTCCAGGTGCGGCGCAGGATGCCGAAGTCGACCAGCGACAGCACGGCCACGACGATGGTGGCGGCCAGCGTGGCTTGCGGCAGGTAGTACAGGGCCGGCGTCAGCACCAGCGTGGCCAGCAGCAGGCCCACCGCCGTATAGACACCTGCCGCGGGCGTCTGCGCGCCGGCCTCGAAGTTGACCACCGAGCGGGAGAATCCGCCGGTCACGGGCAACCCCCCCGTGAACGCGGCCGACATATTGCTCGCGCCGAGCGCCACCAGTTCCTGGTCGGGCTCGATGCGCTGGCGTCGTCTGGCGGCCAGCGTCTGGCCCACCGACACCGATTCGACGAACCCGACGATGCCGATGAGCAGCGCCGGCACCGCCAGCTGACGCCACAACGCCGGGTCCCAGGAGGGCAGGGTGAGGGGCGGCAGGCCTTGGGGGATGCTGCCGACGATCTTCAGGCCCTGCTGCTGCCATCCCAGCGCCCAGGCCAGCACGGTGGTCACGGCGATGGCGGCCACCGGGCCGGCCTTGGTGATCAGGTCGGCCCGCTTGGCGGCCACGCCCAGCCGCACCAGCAGCGGCTTGAGTCCCTGGCGCACCCAGAAGAGGAAGGTCACGGTGCCGAGGCCCACCACGAGGGTGAGCAGGTGGGTGTTCGGCAGCTGCCGACCCAGCGCCACCGACAGGTCGAAGAGGTTGTGGCCCTCGGCCTTCACGCCCATGAAGGACTTGATCTGGCTGGCGGTGATCAGCAAGGCCGAGGCCGTGATGAAGCCCGAGATCACCGGGTGGCTGAGGAAGTGGGCCAGGAAGCCCAGCCGCAGCAGGCCCATCGCCAGCAGCATCGCACCGGACAGGAAGGCCAGGGTGAGGGCGGCTGTCCAGTATGCAGGCGACCCGGCGGCCGCGAACTGGCCGATGGCGGCGGCGGTCATGAGGGAGGTCACGGCCGCCGGCCCCACGGCCAGTGCCCGGCTGGTGCCGAACACCGCGTACAGCACCAGGGGCGCCACGCTGGCGTAGAGCCCGACCTCGGGCGGCAGGCCGGCCAGCAGAGCGTAGGCCAGGCTCTGCGGGATGAGCATCAGCGTGACGATCAGTGCCGCCACCGCGTCGCCGGCGAACGTGGCACGGTCGTAGCGGCGGCCCCAGTCCAGAAAGGGCAGGGACGGCAGAGCCCGTCGCCACCCCGATCGCTGCGCCGTCACGCTACCGGGCCTGGTGTGGCGGGCAGCCGCGGACCGGTCGCGCACTCAGAGCGCATCCAGGGGAATCTTGAGATAGCGCGTGCCGTTCGACTCCGGCTCGGGCAACTGGCCGGCCCGCATGTTCACCTGCACCGACGGCAGGATCAGCGTGGGCATGTCCAGCGTGGCGTCGCGGGCACGGCGCATGGCCACGAATTCATCCTCGCCGATGCCATCGTGCACGTGCACGTTCTTCGCGCGCTGCTCGGCCACGGTGCTGACGTACTGCACCTCGCGGCCGCCGGGCTGGTAGTCGTGGCACATGTAGAGCTGGGTCTCGGGCGGCAGGCCCAGCACCTTCTCGATCGAGCGGAACAGGGTGCGTGCATCGCCGCCGGGAAAGTCGCAGCGCGCCGTGCCGTAGTCGGGCATGAACAAGGTGTCCCCGACGAAAGCGGCGCTCTGCGTGCCATCGGCGACCACGTACGTCATGCAGGCGGGCGTGTGGCCCGGCGTGTGCAGGGCGCGCGCCTGCAAGCCGCCGATCTGGAAGGTCTCGCCGTCGGCGAAGAGGTGATCGAACTGGCGGCCGTCGCGGGCGAAGTCGCTGCCCGCGTTGAACAGGCTGCCGAACACCTTCTGCACGGTGGTGATGTGCTGCCCGATGCCCAGCCGACCACCGAGCTCCTGCTTCAGGTAAGGCGCTGCAGACAAGTGGTCGGCATGCACGTGGGTTTCCAGGATCCACTGGACCGTGGCGCGCAGTTCGCGAACACGCGCGATGAGCCGGTCGGCGCTGGCGTGCGAGGTGCGGCCCGACTTCGGGTCGTAGTCGAGCACGCTGTCGACCAGCGCGCACTGCTGCGTGGCTGTATCGAGGACGAGGTAGCTGACGGTCCAGGTGGTGGCATCGAAGAATCCATCGACCTGCAAGGTGCTGCGAGAGGTCATGACCTCGCTCCAATGCGTTGGGGGTAGGTGCTTGGGCTGACTGGTCTGGCGCCAGACAAGCATCAACAATATACGATTTACTTAAAAGTAGTATGATATGCGACAAATGCAGATCCCGCCGCCCCTCCGCTCGCGCACCGTTGCCACCGGGCACCGGGCTTCGTCCGTCGTTGCCGCCGCTGACCCCGGCGGCAGTTCTGCGGCGATGGAATTGCAGGCCCGGGCTGGCGAGGCCGCCGCCTTGCTGAAGGCGCTGGCCAACCCCGACAGGTTGATGCTGCTGTGCCTGCTGCTCGAAGGCGAACGCGGGGTGGGTGAACTGGGTGATCTCTCGGGCCTGCTGCAGCCCTCCTTGTCGCAGCAGCTGAGTGTGCTTCGCGCTGAACACCTCGTCACCACACGCCGCGAGGGCAAGCACGTCGTCTACCGGCTGGCCTCGCCCGCAGCCGTGGCGGTGTTGAACACGCTGCACGGTCTCTTCTGCGACGCGGCGCCGTCGGGTCGGTCGCCTCGGCCCGAGTTGCCCACGCCGGCCGGGCGCAAGGCCCCGACTCTCATCAGGAAGGCTTCATGACCATCGACTGGACTCACTTCACGCCCTGGGCATCGCTCGCCGGTGGCTTCGTCATCGCCATGGCCACGGCGCTGTACCTGTTCGGCAACGGCCGCGTCGCCGGCATCGCGGGCATCGTGGCCAGCCCCTTGCGGGCCCTGTTGTCGGGGACCAGCCTGCGGCCTGAACTCAACCGGCTGCTGTTCCTGCTCGGATTGCTGCTGGCCCCCTGGGCCTGGCGCCTGGTGGCCCCGCTGCCGGCAGCCACGGTGGACGTCGGCACGGCCGGCCTGGTGGCAGCCGGCCTGCTGGTGGGCATCGGGGTGCGCATGGGCAACGGTTGCACCAGCGGCCACGGCGTGTGCGGGCTGAGTCGCTTCTCGCTGCGCTCGCTGGTCAACGTGCTGGCCTTCATGGGCGCCGGCTTCGCGACGGTGTTCGTCCTGCGTCACGTTCTCTGAGGCATTCCATGGCACCACTCTTCGGTTTTCTCAGCGGCTTGATCTTCGGACTGGGCCTGATCCTGGCGGGCATGGCCGATCCGATGAAGGTCAAGGGCTTCCTCGATCTCGCAGGCGCCTGGGACCCGAGCCTGGCCCTGGTGATGGGCGGCGCCATCGCGCTCGGCGTGTTCGTCTTCGCCCGCGCAGCGCGGCGGCAACGCTCGTGGACGGGGACGCCCATGGAGATTCCGACCAGCACCACCATCGACACGCGCCTCGTCCTCGGAGGCCTGCTCTTCGGCGTCGGCTGGGGCATCGGTGGCTTCTGCCCGGGGCCGGCCCTGGTGGCCTTGGGCAGCGGCATGGGTGAAGCCGGCATCTTCGTCGCGGCCATGCTGGTCGGCATGGTGTTGCACGACAAACTCCTGTCCCGGTCCTGAACCGGGTCCGGGACCTCGGCCGAACACACCAGGAGGATCCCCAGTGCTTGTCTTTCGCCAACTGTTCGACACCACGTCGTCCACCTACACGTACCTTCTGGGGGACGCCGACTCGGGCGAAGCGGTCCTGATCGATCCGGTGTACGAACACGAGCGCCGCGATCGCGCCTTGCTTCGCGAGCTGGGCCTGCGCCTGGTGGCCACACTGGACACCCATGTGCACGCCGACCACGTCACCTCCGCCTGGCTGCTGCGGCAGCGCTGCGGCAGCCGCATCCTGCTGTCGGCCCAGGCCGGCGCCGACAACGTCGACCAACTCCTCGGCCACGGTGACCGGGTGCCGTTCGGCGCGCGTTTCCTCGAGGTGCGCGCCACGCCGGGCCACACCAACGGCTGCCTGAGCTACGTGCTCGATGACCGCAGCAAGGCCTTCACCGGCGACAGCCTGCTCATCCGCGGCTGCGGGCGCACCGACTTCCAGCAGGGGTCGCCCGCCCAGCTGTACGCGTCGGTCAAGCAGCAGATCCTGTCCTTGCCCGACGACTGCCTGCTGTACCCGGCGCACGACTACCGCGGACTCACCGTGACCAGCGTGGGCGAAGAGAGACGATTCAATCCGCGCCTGGGTGGTGACGTGAACCTGGCCGATTTCACGGGCTACATGAACGCCCTGGGTCTGCCCCACCCCAAGCTGATGGACATCGCCGTGCCGGCCAACCTGCGCTGCGGCCGGCCTGCCGGTCAGGTCGAACTGCCTGTCGAGCCCGACTGGGCGCCGCTCACCTTCACTTTCAGCGGGTATTGGGAGATCCAGCCGGTGGTCCTCGAAGAACGCATCGCGGGCGGTCATGCCGACGAGATCCAGGTTGTCGATGTCCGTGAGCCGGCCGAGTTCGACGACTCGCTGGGGCGTATCGCCGGGGCCCGCCTGCTGCCCTTGTCTCAGCTGACGGCGCTAGCCGACACGCTGGACCCGGGCCGTCCGGTGGTCACGGTGTGCCGTTCCGGCGCCCGATCTGCGCAGGCCGTGGTGCTGCTGCAGAAAGCCGGCTTCCCGATGGTGGCGAACCTGGCCGGCGGCCTGCTGCGCTGGCGGGCCGAGGCCTTGCCGGTCGTCACCGTTCAGGCCTGACGCAGCCAGGGCACCAAGGGCACACCCAGGCCAGGTCCTTCAGGACGACACCGTCCCGGACGCCTGGACCTGCGCGCCGGGCGCCCAGCAAGGGCCTGATCGTGCGGCGGCAGTCCTGGCTTCTCGGGTCGCCCCTGGCTGAAGTGGCGGGAAATCGCGCTCGAATCGGGCCTTGTGATCGGCGTTCATGCAGCAATATGCATCCGGTCGCAGGCGATTCCACATCGCCAGCGCGCTGAGGAATCATCTCGATAGAATGAGTCATGCCCGACGAGACCCCCCCGCAACCGCCGATCAAGCCGCCCGCCCAGCCGGGCCGCGACGGCTCGGGTGCGGTTGTCGCCGAGCGCAAGGCGGCGCGCACCAAGCCGCCCTCGCTGTACCAGGTCGTGCTCCTGAACGACGACTACACGCCGATGGAATTCGTCGTGATGGTGCTGCAGGAGTATTTCCATCATGATCAGGACACGGCCACCCTCATCATGCTGAAGATCCACCACGAAGGTCGCGGTGTCTGCGGCGTCTTTTCGAAGGACGTTGCCGCCACCAAGGTCGAACTCGTCCTTGCTGCAGCACGGCGCCAGGGCCATCCGTTGCAGTGCATTATGGAGTCCGCATGATCGCGCAAGAACTTGAAGTCAGCCTGCACATGGCGTTCGTCGAGGCGCGCCAGCAGCGCCACGAGTTCCTGTTGATGGCACTGCTCGACAACCCGTCGGCCGCCGAGGTCCTGCGCGCCTGCGCAGCCAATATCGACGACCTGCGCAAGAGCCTCGCCACCTTCATCAAGGAAAACACCCCCACGGTGTCCGGCAGCGAAGAGGTGGACACGCAGCCGACGCTCGGGTTCCAGCGTGTGATCCAGCGCGCCATCATGCATGTGCAGAGCACGGGCAGCGGCAAGAAGGAAGTCACCGGCGCCAACGTGCTGGTGGCGATCTTCGGTGAAAAGGACTCCCATGCTGTCTACTACCTGCATCAGCAGGGCGTGACGCGCCTGGACGTGGTGAACTTCATCGCCCACGGCATCAAGAAGTCCGACCCGCCCGAGCCGACCAAGAGCAACGAGAGCTCCGGCAGCAACGAAGGCGAGAAGGAAGACGGCGCCGCCGGCGACGGCAAGGGCTCGCCGCTCGACCAGTTCACGCAGAACCTCAACCAGCTGGCGCGGGAAGGCAAGATCGACCCGCTGATCGGCCGCGAGCTCGAGGTCGAGCGCGTGATCCAGGTGCTGTGCCGCCGCCGCAAGAACAACCCGCTGCTGGTGGGTGAAGCCGGCGTGGGCAAGACCGCCATCGCCGAAGGCCTGGCCTGGC
>LNFM01001057.1_pt1 | contig 95494 bp, 73 predicted proteins | sample 596031 | NCBI WGS metagenome assembly LNFM01 (sample SAMN04254537, study PRJNA301005) | activated carbon metagenome | isolation source: dual media filters at the Ann Arbor, Michigan drinking water treatment plant | place: USA: Ann Arbor
TCCCCGAATGGCCGCTGGCCCACCCCTACCGCATGGTGGCGCACAACGGCGAGATCAACACCGTCAAGGGCAACTTCAACTGGATGCGCGCCCGAGAAGGCGTGATGAAGAGCCCGGTGCTGGGCGACGACCTGCAAAAGCTCTATCCCATCAGCTTCGAAGGCCAGAGCGACACCGCCACTTTCGACAACGCGCTGGAACTGCTGACCATGGCCGGCTACCCGCTGGCGCAGGCCGCGATGATGATGATTCCCGAAGCCTGGGAAAACCACGAGCTGATGGACCCGCGCCGCCGCGCCTTCTACGAGTACCACGCCGCGATGCTGGAGCCCTGGGACGGCCCGGCCGCCATGGTCTTCACCGACGGCAAGCAGATCGGCGCCACGCTCGACCGCAATGGCCTGCGCCCGGCGCGTTATGTCGTCACCGACGACGACCTGGTAGTGCTGGCCAGCGAAAGCGGCGTGCTGCCCTTCCCCGAAAACAAGATCGTCAAGAAGTGGCGCCTGCAGCCCGGTCGCATGTTCCTGATCGACCTGGAGCAAGGCCGCATCGTCGAAGACGAAGAACTGAAGACCCAGTTCGCCAACGCCCGCCCCTACCGGCAGTGGATCGACAACGTGCGCATCCGTCTGGACAGCATCGAGGCGAAGGCCGAAGCGCAGACCTTCCCGGAAAGCCTGCTCGACCGCCAGCAGGCCTTCGGCTACACCCAGGAAGACCTGAAGTTCCTGCTGGCGCCCATGGCTGCCAACGGCGAGGAAGCCACCGGCAGCATGGGCAACGACAGCCCGCTGGCGGTGCTGAGCGACAAGGACAAGCCGCTCTACAACTACTTCAAGCAGCTGTTCGCCCAGGTCACGAACCCGCCGATCGACCCGATCCGTGAAGCCATCGTGATGAGCCTGAACAGCTTCATCGGGCCGAAGCCCAACCTGCTGGACATCAACGCGGTGAACCCGCCGATGCGGCTGGAAGTGACGCAGCCGGTGCTGGACTTCGACGACATGGCGCGGCTTCGCGGCATCGAACGCCACACCAACGGCAAGTTCAAGAGCATCACGCTGGACATCACCTACCCGCTGGCCTGGGGCCGCGAAGGCATCGAAGCCAAGCTGGCCAGCCTGTGTGCCGAGGCCGTGGACGCCATCCGCAGCGGCCACAACATCCTCATCATCAGCGACCGCGCCATGAACCGCAGCCAGGTCGCCATTCCTGCCCTGCTGGCGCTGAGCGCCGTGCACCACCACCTGGTGCGCGAAGGTCTGCGCACCACCGCCGGTCTGGTGGTGGAAACCGGCAGCGCACGCGAAGTGCACCACTTCGCCGTGCTGGCCGGCTATGGCGCCGAGGGCGTGCACCCCTACCTGGCCATGGAAACCCTGGTCGAACTGCAGGGCAGCCAGGCCGGGGCCGACGATGCCCGAACGATGGAAGAACGGGCCATCTACAACTTCGTCAAGGCCATCGGCAAGGGTCTGAGCAAGATCATGTCGAAGATGGGTGTCAGCACCTACATGTCGTATTGCGGCGCGCAGCTGTTCGAAGCCATCGGGCTGGAAAAGGCCTTCGTCGACCAGTATTTCCGCGGCACGGCCAGCCAGGTGGGCGGCATCGGCGTGTTCGAAGTGGCCGAGGAACAGCTGAGAATGCACGAGAAGGCCTTCGGCGACGACCCGGTGCTGGCCCGCATGCTCGACGCCGGCGGTGAATACGCCTGGCGCGTGCGCGGCGAAGAACACATGTGGACGCCCGATGCCATCGCCAAGCTGCAGCACAGCACGCGCGCCAACCGCTGGGACACCTACAAGGAATACGCCCAGCTCATCAACGACCAGAGCAAGCGCCACATGACGCTGCGCGGCCTGTTCGAATTCAAGGTCGACCCGGCCAAGGCCATCCCGGTGGACGAGGTCGAAAGCGCGGCCGACATCGTCAAGCGCTTCGCCACCGGCGCGATGAGCCTGGGCAGCATCAGCACCGAAGCCCACACCACGCTGGCCATTGCCATGAACCGCATTGGCGGCAAGAGCAACACCGGCGAAGGCGGCGAAGACCCGGCGCGCTATCGGCAAGAACTGAAAGGCATCAAGATCGCGGCCGGCACCAAGGTCAGCGACATCATCGGCAAGAGCGTGATGGCGGCCGAGGTGGAAATGCAGGCCGGCGACAGCCTGCGCAGCAAGATCAAGCAGGTGGCCAGCGGCCGCTTCGGGGTGACCACCGAATACCTGGTCAGCGCCGACCAGATCCAGATCAAGATGGCCCAGGGCGCCAAGCCCGGCGAAGGCGGCCAGCTGCCCGGCGGCAAGGTGTCCGACTACATCGGCTTCCTGCGCTACAGCGTGCCCGGCGTGGGCCTGATCAGCCCGCCGCCCCACCACGACATCTATTCCATCGAAGACCTGGCCCAGCTGATCCACGACCTGAAGAACGCCAACCCGCGAGCTTCCATCAGCGTGAAGCTGGTCAGCGAAGTGGGTGTGGGCACCATCGCCGCGGGCGTGACCAAGTGCAAGGCCGACCACGTGGTCATCGCCGGGCACGACGGCGGTACGGGCGCTTCGCCCTGGTCCAGCATCAAGCACGCCGGCACACCCTGGGAACTGGGCCTGGCCGAAACCCAGCAGACCCTGGTTCTGAACCGCCTGCGCAGCCGCATTCGCGTGCAGGCCGACGGCCAGATGAAGACCGGGCGCGACGTCGTCATCGGCGCGCTGCTGGGGGCCGACGAGTTCGGCTTCGCCACCGCGCCGCTGGTGGTGGAAGGCTGCATCATGATGCGCAAGTGCCATCTGAACACCTGCCCGGTGGGCGTGGCCACGCAAGACCCGGTGCTGCGCGCCAAGTTCGCGGGCAAGCCCGAGCACGTGGTGAACTACTTCTTCTTCGTGGCCGAGGAAGCGCGCCAGATCATGGCGCAGCTGGGCATCCGCCGCTTCGACGAACTGATCGGCCGTGCCGACCTGCTGGACACGAAGAAGGGCATCGAACACTGGAAGGCGCGCGGCCTGGACTTCAGCCGCGTCTTCCACCAGCCGGCCGTGCCGGCCGATGTGCCGCGCCACCACACCGAAGAGCAGGACCACGGCCTGGCACGGGCGCTGGACGTGAAGCTGATCGAGAAATGCCGCCCCGCCATCGAGAAGGGCGAGAAAGTGCAGCTGCTCGAAGAAGCGCGCAACCGCAACCGCAGCCTGGGTGCGATGCTGTCGGGTGAACTGGTGCGGCATCGGCCCGAAGGCCTGCCCGACCACACCATCTTCATCCAGACCGAAGGCACCGGCGGCCAGAGCTTCGGCGCCTTCCTGGCCCAGGGCATCACGCTCTACCTCATCGGCGACGCGAACGACTACACCGGCAAGGGCCTGAGCGGCGGCCGCATCGCCGTGCGGCCCAGCATCGACTTCCGCGGAGACGCCGCCAAGAACATCATCGTGGGCAACACCGCGCTGTACGGTGCCACCAGCGGCGAGGCCTTCTTCCGTGGCGTGGGTGGCGAACGTTTTGCCGTGCGGCTTTCAGGCGCCACCGCGGTGGTGGAAGGCACCGGCGACCACGGCTGCGAATACATGACCGGCGGCACCGTGGCCGTGCTGGGCAAGACCGGGCGCAACTTCGCTGCCGGCATGAGCGGCGGCGTGGCCTATGTGTACGATGAAGACGGCCACTTCGCCGGCCGTTGCAACACCGCGATGGTGGCGCTGGAGAAGGTGGTGCCGCGCGACGAACAGGCCGGCGTCCCGGCCGTGGGCCTGCACCGCGAACTGCCCGACGAAGCCATCCTGAAGAAGCTGGTCGAAGACCATCACCGCTGGACCGGCAGCCTGCGCGCCCGCGAGATCCTGGACCACTGGACCGAGGCCCGCGCGAAGTTCGTGAAAGTCTTCCCGCACGAATACAAGCGGGCCCTGGCCGCGCGTGCGGCGCAGGCTGGCGCTGCGGCGGCCACCGCCAAGGCCCAGAGCTCGGCCGCCACGGCAGCCTCCAAGTAAACCCATCCACCCCTTTCAGACAAAGCAGCAAGCACCATGGGCAAGGTCACCGGTTTCCTGGAATACGAACGCCTGGAAGAAGGCTACGAACCGCCGCAGCAGCGGGTGAAGAACTGGAAGGAGTTCGTCATCACGCTCAACGCCGACCAGGGCAAGCAGCAGGCGGCGCGCTGCATGGACTGCGGCACGCCTTTCTGCAACAGCGGCTGCCCGGTCAACAACATCATTCCGGACTTCAACGACCTGGTGTTCCAGAACGACTGGCAAAGCGCCATCGAGGTCCTGCACCAGACCAACAATTTTCCGGAATTCACCGGCCGTGTCTGCCCTGCACCCTGTGAAGCCGCCTGCACGCTGAACGTCAACGACGACGCAGTGGGCATCAAGAGCATCGAACACGCCATCATCGACCGCGCCTGGGCCGAGGGCTGGGTGACCGCACAGCCACCGGCCACCAAGACGGGCAAGAAGATCGCCATTGTCGGCAGCGGCCCGGCGGGCCTGGCGGCCGCCCAGCAGCTGGCGCGCGCCGGCCACGACGTGACGGTGTTCGAGAAGAACAGCCGCATCGGTGGCCTGCTGCGCTACGGCATCCCCGACTTCAAGATGGAAAAGAGCCACATCGACCGCCGCATCGCGCAGATGCAGGCCGAAGGCGTGGTCTTCCGCACTGGCGTGCTGGTGGGCGCTTGGCCGAAGGACGGCCCGGCGGCGAAGGTGACGAACGACGCCAAGGACACCATCACGCCCGAACAGCTGAAAGCCGAATTCGACGCCGTGCTGCTGACCGGCGGCAGCGAAACCAGCCGCGACCTGCCCGTGCCTGGCCGAGAACTCGACGGCGTGCACTTCGCGATGGAATTCCTGCCGATGCAGAACAAGGTCGTGGCCGGCGACAAGGTCAAGGGCCAGATCATGGCCACCGGCAAGCACGTCATCGTCATCGGCGGCGGCGACACCGGCAGCGACTGCGTGGGCACCAGCAACCGCCATGGCGCGGCCAGCGTGACGCAGTTCGAACTGATGCCACAGCCCCCCGAAGAAGAAAACAAGCCGCTGACCTGGCCCTACTGGCCCACCAAGCTGCGCACCAGTTCCAGCCACGAGGAAGGTTGCACCCGCGAGTTCGCCATCGCCACCAAGGAACTGGTGGCCGGCACCGGCAAGGACAAGGGCCGAGTGGTGGGCCTGAAGACCGTGCACGTGGAAATGCAGGGCGGCAAGCTGGTGGAGATTCCCGGCACCGACAAGGAATACAAGGCCGACCTGGTGCTGCTGGCGATGGGCTTCACCAGCCCGGTGAGCAGCGTGCTGGACGCCTTCGGCATCGACAAGGACGCCCGGGGCAATGCCCGGGCCGGCGTGGACGACGGCAGCGGCTACAGGACCAATGTCGACAAGGTGTTCGCTGCCGGCGACATGCGGCGTGGCCAGAGCCTGGTGGTGTGGGCCATCCGCGAAGGGCGGCAAGCGGCGCGGGAGGTGGACCGTTTCCTGATGGGCAGTTCGCGGCTGCCGCGCTGAACGAGCTTGGGCTCGAGCCAGCAGGGCGCCCGGATGACGCGGCTTGGCGAAACCGCCTCCGGACACCCGGTTTGAGGGGTATGCGGACCCCGCGGCTCATGAAATTATCCTCAACAAGTGGTAAGCGATGGCAGCGCCCTGTCTGAGCTTGCATCGGTCGACCACTGCACCTGCCACTCTCTCACCCTACTTGGAGTCTGCTTTCATGCAACTGCAATCTGTTTTGCGCGGCGCTCTGGCCGTCACCGCCGTGGCCACCGTCATGGCGGCACCGGCTCATGCCCAGATCGTCTACAGCGGCCCGGTGAACATCACCATCCCTGGCGACATCGACGGTATCTACCTCAACCTCGTCACCGGGGCCAGTGCTACGTCGGGTTTGGGCGCTCCCGGGTGGGACATCAACCCCTATTCGGCCTCCCCTCTGGCGCCCGGCTTCAACCTCTGGGGCGCCACGACGACGACTTGGCTGAACACCAACAACGCCATCCTCAACGCCGCAGGTTATGTGCTGGCGCCGGGCACCCCCATCGGCCCAGGCACCAATTTCTTTCGCCCAGGCGGTGGTGCCGAGCTTGCTGGTGTCGTAACGCTGAACGCGCCCAATCTGTTCGGCGTGCAGTTCACGGCCGAAGGCCTCACTCCCACGACCCACTTCGCGTGGGTTGAAGTGACTTTCGGCAGCAGCGTGACCAGCCGCGCGATCACGGGCTACGCTTTCCAAAGCATGCCCAACACGGCCATCGCGGCCGGCGTCGTTCCGGAGCCCGGCACCTACGCGCTGATGCTGGCTGGACTGGCTGGCATCGCCGGCTTCGCAGCCCGCCGTCGCAAGGCAGACTGATCAAACCTGACGCCCCTGCAGCCACGCTACGGGGACTCTTCAGCCCGCCCCGGCAACGAGGCGGGCTGTTTGCATTCAGCTGGCGCCGTTGCACGCTGCAGCCGACACCAGCGCCGTACGCAGCGGGTCCAGCAGCGCCCCGTAGCCTGCCGCCGGCGTGGACGTGCGCTTCATCGGCTGTCGCACCTGCAGCGCGCTGGGCGTGCGGATGGCGCGTTCGGCGCTCTGGAAGTCCAGGCAAGCAGCGTCGAACGGCAGGCCGCAGAAGGCCAGCAGTTCTCGGATCTGCGCTTCAGGCTGGGCCACCAGCGCCTCGTAGTGCTGGATGCGGAAGGCCTCAGGTGCAGCCTTCGCCCAGTGCTCGCCCTCGGCCTCGCAGGCCGCCCAGTACTGCGCCAGGCTGTCGAAGCCATAGCTGAAGGTGGCGAAGCCGGGGCCAAACAACTGCTTGTAGCAGGACCAGCAGGTTTCCAGCGCGTCGCGCCGGCAGTCGATGATCTTCGCACCCGGCAGCATCGCGCGGATGGCGCCGGCAAACTGCCAGTTGTCGGGCAGCTTGTCGGTGGCCACAGGACGGCGGCTGCGCCAGGGCGCGCTGGCGCGCAGATAGTCCTGCCCCAGGCGGGTCCAGTCCTCGGCCGTGGCCTCGTGCACCCAGGCAGGGAACGGCCGGCCGCGGCGCGCTGATTCCGCCTGCAGCACCTGGTTCAGATAAGGCAGTTCGCTGGCGCCTTCCACCTGCGGGTGCGCCGCCAGCACCTGTTCCACCAGGGTGCTGCCCGACCGCGGCAGCCCCACCAGGAAGATGACTTCGCTGCCCTGCCCGGCCGGCGCTGCCGCCGCGGGCGTGGCGAACGCTGCTCGCAGGGACTGCGCGTAACGCGCAAAGCCCGCGGCGTCCCAGGGCTGGCGCCGGGCCACGGCGGCATTGGCGCGCTGCAGGGCGGCCAGGGCGGCGGCATGCTCGCCGGCATCCTCCAGCGCCTTGCCCAGCGCAAAGTCGAGCAGCAGCCGGTCTTCGGCCGGCAGGCTGGCCTGGCCGGCGGTGCGGGCCAGCCGCGAGCGCTCGTCGTCGCTCAGCGCCACGGTTTTCAGGTCCACCAGGGTGAACCAGGCCCGGGCCACTTCACGCCCGCTGGCAATCAGGCTGCGGGCGTCGGCCGCAGCCAGGGCGCTGTCGCCCAGCGCCTTGGCCACGCGTGAGCGCTGCAGCAGCCCCGGCGCCGACTGCGGCTGCAGCCGCAGATGGCCCTGCACGGCCTGCAGCGCGAGTTCGTAGTCGCCCAGCTCGTCGCATTCGGTGCTGAGCTTCAGCCACTGCGGCGCCGTCGCCGCCAGGGTGGCGGCGCGCTGAAGGCAGCTGCGCCCGGCTGCGGTGTCGCCCGCCCGCGCCAGGGCCGTGCCCAGCAGGCCCTGCAGCCTGAAGTCTTGAGGCCGGGTGCTTGCGGCGCGTTCCAGGTGCGGTACGGCGGCAGCCCATTCGCCAGCCTCATGGTGACGCAGGCCTTGCCACAGCTGCACTTCGGGATGGTCAGGTGCTTCCCTGGCCAGTTGCAGCAGCCACTGCGTGGCCATCAACCGGTCGCCTTCGGCATGCAGGCGCATCACCTGCCGCATCATCTCGGCCTGGGCCGGGTCCAGGCCGCGCAGGCGTTCACGCAGTTCTGCGGCCTGCGCCTGGTTCAGGGTGGGAGTGGCGGCCTTGGTTTTCATGCGGCCATTCTGCCGCCACGCGCCTTGCCGACAGCAGCGGGCCTGCGCGATGCGACAGACTGCACTTCGGCAGGGACGAAGTGCGGCCGTGGCGCTGGCGCATGCCCGGCCTGGCATGTCACAGTCGCCGCCGAGGCGGGCTCCTGGGGGTAACCCTGAAACACTTCTGGGCCCGTGAGAGAATCGCGCCGCTTTGGAAACGACCCCCCCCTTCATCGAGATCGACCACGTCAGCTTTGGCTACGACCCCAGCCGCCTGATCCTGAAAGACATATCGCTGCGTTTTCCGCGCGGCAAGGTCACGGCCATCCTGGGTGGCTCGGGTTGTGGCAAGACCACACTGCTGCGGCTGATCGGCGGCGTGCACGCCGCCAACAGCGGGCGCGTGGTGTTCGACGGCGAGGTCGTCAAGACGCGCGACAAGGCTCAGATGTACAGGCTGCGTCGCCGCCTGGGCATGCTGTTCCAGTTCGGCGCGCTGTTCACCGACCTGAACGTCTTCGACAACGTGGCCTTCCCGCTGCGCGAGCACACCCAGCTGCCCGAAGACATGGTGCGCGACATCGTGCTGATGAAGCTGAACGCGGTGGGCCTGCGCGGCGCGGCCGGGCTGCGCATCAGCGAAGTGTCGGGCGGCATGGCCAGGCGCATTGCCCTGGCGCGGGCGATCGTGCTCGACCCCGAACTCATCATGTACGACGAACCTTTCGCCGGCCTCGACCTGATCAGCCTGGGCGTGGCGGCCAAGCTCATCCGCACGCTCAACGACGTCACCGGCGCCACCAGCCTGGTGGTCAGCCACGACGTGCCCGAATGCATGGCCATCAGCGACCACGTCGTCCTGCTGGCCAGTCAGGGCCGGGTCGTAGCTCAGGGCACCCCAGCCGAGCTGATGGCCAGCAGCGACCCCGAAACCCGCCAGTTCGTGCGCGGCGAACCCGACGGCCCGGTGAAGTTTCATTACCCGGCGCCCGACATCGCGACCGACTTCGGGCTGGGCGCACGATGAACCAGCTGGCTCGCCTGGGTGCCTGGACCCTGGACCAGCTGCGCGGCTGGGGCCATGCGGCCATGTTCTTCCTGGACATGCTGCGCGCGGTGCCGGCCTCGTTGCGCCGGTTCGACCTGGTCGTGGCGCAGATCTACGCCATCGGCAACCGCTCGCTCGTGATCATCGTGGCTTCGGGCACGGCCGTGGGCTTCGTGCTGGCGCTGCAGATGTACTACGCCCTGGTCACCTACGGCGCGGCCGAAAGCCTGGGGCTGATCGTCAACCTGTCGCTGGTGCGGGAACTCGGGCCGGTGGTGGCCGCACTGCTCTTCGCGGGCCGCGCCGGCACCTCGCTCACAGCCGAGATCGGCCTGATGAAGGCCGGCGAGCAGATCGCCGCGATGGAGCTGATGGCCATCGACCCGAAGGCCCGCGTGCTGGCGCCGCGGCTGATCGGCGGCATCGTGTCGATGCCCCTGCTGGCGGCCCTGTTCTCGGCCGTGGGCATCCTCGGCGCCTGGGTCGTGGCCGTGAAACTGATCGGTGTCGACGCAGGCAACTTCTGGTCCATCATGCAGACCCAGGTGGACTGGTGGCGCGACGTCGGCAATGGCATCGTCAAGGCCGCAGTGTTCGGCGTGATCTGCACGGTGGTGGCGCTGTACCAGGGCTTCGAGACCGAAGCCACACCCGAAGGCGTGGCCTATGCCACCACGCGCACGGTGGTGATCTCTTCCCTGCTGATCCTGGCAACGGACTTCGTGCTGACCGCCCTGATGTTCTCGACGCCCTGAGCGAGCGGGCGCAGGCACAGGGCCAACGACAAACTGGAAACATCGTGAATCATGGGTAAACGAAATCTGGAAACCCTGGTCGGCCTGTTCGTGCTGCTGGGCATCGGTGCGCTGGTATTCCTGGCGCTGCAGGCGGCCAACCTGGGCAACCTGGGCAGCGGTGCCACCTACACGGTGCAGGCGCGCTTCGACAACATCGGCGGCCTGAAGCCGCGCGCAGCGGTGCGAGCCGCTGGCGTCACGGTGGGCCGGGTGACCAGCATCGTGCTGGACGGCAAGACCTACCAGGGCCTGGTGACGATGGACATCCAGAAGGACTATGCCTTCCCGAAGGACACGGCCGCGAAGATCCTGACCGCCGGTCTGCTGGGCGATCAGTACGTGGGCCTGGAACCCGGTGGCGATGATGCCAACCTGGCCGATGGCGACACCGTGGCACAGACCCAGTCGGCGGTGGTGCTGGAAAACCTGATCGGCCAGTTCCTCACCGGTCGGGCCGACGAAGCGGGTGCCGCTGCAGCAACCACCCCGGCGCCCACCACGACAGAGGCCAAGCCATGACAGCCGCTTTTGCTTCAGCGCGCAGCCTGGCCCTGGCTGCAGCCGTTGCGCTGCTGACCGGATGTGCCAGCGTACCAACGGCCCCAGCCGGTGGCCAGGTCGCAGCCACGGTGCCGTCCGACCCCTGGGAAAACTGGAACCGCAAGGTCTATTCGTTCAACGACGCGGTCGACAACGCCGTCGTCAAGCCCGTGGCCACCGCCTACCGCGACGTCGTGCCGCAACTGGTGCGCACCGGCGTGTCGAACTTCCTGGGCAACATCGGCGACGTCTGGTCGGCGGCCAACCACCTGCTGCAGGGCAAGGTGGGCAGCGGGCTCGAAATGGGCTTCCGTGTGTTGACGAACACCTTGATGGGGCTGGGCGGTGTGCTCGACCCCGCCACCGAGATCGGCATGCAGCGACGCAGCGAGGACTTCGGCCAGACGCTGGGTGTCTGGGGCGTGGGCCAGGGCCCCTACGTGATGCTGCCGCTGCTGGGGCCTTCCACGGTGCGCGATTCTTTCGGCCTGGTGGCCGACCGCCAGTTCTCGGCCTCCAGCCTGGCCTCGACCGACGCGGGTTCCACTGCCATCACCACCCTGCAGGTGGTGAGCCTGCGCGCCAGCCTGCTCGACGCCACCCGCATGCTCGACCAGGTGGCGCTGGACCGCTACAGCTTCCTGCGCGACGCCTACCTGCAACGACGCCGCGACGCGCTCTACGACGGCGCGCCGCCTTTCGAGGACGAGTTCGCCGACGAACCCGTCACCCCTGCGGGGGGGAAGACGGAACCCCCGGCCAAACCTGCCGTCCAACCGGCGGCCACAGCGGCACCGACGGCACCGAAGAAATAAACTGCCCCAGGCCTGAAAGTTTTTCGAAGAAGTTTCGACGAAAGCACATCATGTACAAGACCTTGCTGACCGCTTCCACCCTGGCGCTGGCCGCCATCGCCAGCCCCATGCTGGCACAGGCCACCGCAGCCACACCCGACGCGCTGATCCGGCAGATTTCCGTCGACGTGATCGACGCGGCCAAGAAGGACCCGGCCATCCAGGCTGGCGACCTGAATCGCATCGTCGCCCTGGTCGACAGCAAGGTGCTGCCCAGCGTGAACTTCGAGGTCATGACCCGTTCGGCGGTCGGCCCGCAATGGCGCCAGGCCACGCCCGAGCAGCGCACCAAGCTGCAGAACGAATTCAAGACCTTGCTCCTGCGTGTTTACGCCGGCGCATTGACGCAGGTGAAGGACCAGAGCGTCGAGGTGACGAAGACCCTGCCAGTGGCCGGCAGCAGCCAGGTCGTGGTGCAGACCGAGGTGCGCGGTTCGGGCGAGCCAATCAAACTCGACTACCGCATGGACAAGCCGGCCGATGCCAGCGCCTGGAAGATCATCGACGTCAACGTCGCGGGCATCTGGCTGGTCCAAAGCTACCGTTCGCAGTTCGCCACCGAAATCACCAAGGGCGGCATCGAAGGCCTGATCACGGCCCTGGTCGAGCGCAACAAGCCCGGCAAGGGCTGAAATGGCGCTCGCTGCCACCCGAGGGGACCATCCGCCGACGGACCGGCAGAGCCGGTTCCGTGGCGGGAAGCTTCAGAGGACAATCTCTTGAAGCTTCCTGACTCCGCCACTCTGGCCGACGCCCCGGCCTTGCTGGCCCAGTTGACCCGGGCCCTGGCCGGCGGCAACGGGCCCTTGCAGGTCGACGCCGGAGCGCTGCAGAACTTCGATACCTCGGCCGTTGCGCTGCTGATGCAGGCGCGACGTCTGGCGCTGGCCGAAGGGCGAAGCTTCAGCGTGGCGGGCGCTCCAGCGAAGCTGGTCGAACTGGCGCGACTCTATGGCGTCGAAGACCTGCTGTCGCTGTCGCCTTCGGCTCCATCGACACGTTCTGACGTGGCGGCATAGCGTCGCAGGCGCAGGTTCTTCTTCATTTCCTGCAGCAACGGGCGCAGCTGGGCACTGCCCAGGCGCAGCGCCACGCCGGTGGTCAGCACGTCGATGACCAGCAAGTGCAGCAGGCGCGACACCATCGGGCTGTACCGGTCGGCGTCTTCAGGATGGTCGACGGCCAGCAGCACGTGGTTCGAACCGGCCAGCGCTTCACGCGCCAGCGGTGAACCGCTGGCGGTGATGACGATGACCGTGGCGCCCTTCTTGCGCGCGATCTCGGCCACGTCCAGCAGGTCGCGGCTGCGCCCGCTGTTGCTGATGATGACGGCGCAGTCGCCGGGCTTGAGCATCGTCGCACTCATCACCTGCATGTGGCCGTCGCTCACGGCGGTGGCCGTCACGCCCAGGCGGAAAAACTTGTGCTGGGCGTCCTGCGCGACGATGCCGCTGTTGCCCACGCCATAGAACTCCACGCGGCGGCCCTGGGACTGGCCGCGGCCGGCCTCGGCCAGCGCCGCTATCGCACGCTCGATCGACTGGCTGGCGGCGGCATTGCGGTAGCGCAGCATCGCGGCCACGGCGTTGTCGATGACCTTCACGACGATGTCGCCGGCCTTGTCGTCGTCGTCGACCGCGCGGTGGACGAAGGGCACACCTTCATTGACGCTGCCGGCCAGCTTCAGCTTGAAATCGGCCAGGCCGTCGTAGCCCACGCTGCGGCAAAAGCGCACCACGGTGGGCTTGCTCACGCTCGAGCGGGCTGCCAGTTCGCCCACCGGCAAGGTGGCGAAGCTGCGCGGGTCGGCCAGCAACAGGTGGGCCACGCGCTGCTCGGCTGGCGGCAGGGCGGGAATGGCAGCGCGGATGCGTTCGAGCATGGTCAGTCGATCTGGAGGGCGCCGGGATGCAGGGGCCTGTTCGCCGGCACCGGCCGTGTGCCGGCGGGGGCCTGGAACTGGGCGCTCGGGCGCAGCTGCGTGCCCACCGGCCCTGGCAGTTCGGGCATGTCGACGGCCCGAGCGCGCAGCCACGACGCCGCACCCAGCCGGTAGTCGAAGGCGTCGACGTCGCGCAGCATCGCGCGCGGAATCGGGAAGTTGCCCTGGGTGGCCTGGCCCCAGCCGGCATTGCTGCCGCCCAGGCCGACGAAGAGGTTGTTGAACAGGCGCAAGGGCGTCTGCCGCCCTTCGACCGGTTCATGCACCCGCACGAAGAAGGCCGGGCGCACACCTTCGTTGATGAGTGTGTTGTGCGCCATGTAGAGCCCGTGTGCGCGCGGCCGGTCGTCGGCCCCTTCGGCGGCAAATGACACCAGCACCGGGTTGGTGCTGGCCGCGCTCTGCCCGATGACGTTGCCCACCACCACCGCCAGCCCGCCGTTGGGAAACTCCAGCTCGTAGGCAGCGCGGCCGCCCGGGCCGTCGACGAGTTCGTTGTAGCGGACGAAGCTCTGCAGCGCGCGCGACTTCACCAGGTGCCCGGCGTTGCCCGCACGCACCCGGCTGCCGCTGAGCGTGAAGCGTGCAATGCGGCCCACGTACACCAGATGCGGCAGTGGCGTGTCGGCCGGGGCGCTGCCGAATTCGCTGTCGATGATCTCGAGTTCGGCATCGCTGAAGTTCGCGGTGAGCACGCCGTTCTCGTTGTCGAAGAATGCGCAGCGCAGCACTTGCAGCCGGCCGCGTTCGAAACGGATGCCGGCACCGTTGCGGTCGGGCACGCGGGCGCCGCGGAACTCGATGTTCTCGATGCGAACGTCGCCGTTGCGCACCACCAGGATGGCCTTGCGCTCTGCCGCCTGGCCAGCGGCGTGCAGCACCGGCCGGCCACCCACGCCGCGCAAGGTCAGCCGCTTCTGCGTGATGACGGCGACCTGGCCGCGGTAGTCGCCGGCTTCGATCAGCACCTCGTCGCCGTCGACCGCGCGCGAGATCGCCTCGGCCAGGCTCTGGCCCGGCCGGACGATGATGCTGGCGGCCTGGCTGGCGGGTGCGGCCTGCAGCAGCGCCGCTGCAGCCAGCAAGGCGCAGGCTGCCCGCATCAGGGCAGCCAGGCGGGCCCCATGCAGCAGCCACGTCCCGGCTGAACGCGGCCGCGGCAACTTCACTGCTCTTCGGCCCAGGTGGAACCGTCGCGCGCCACCAGCGCGCTGGCCGCGGGCGGCCCCCAGCTGCCGGCGGCATAGGGCCGCGGGCCCACGCTGTCCTGCGCCCAGGCGTCCAGGATGGGCTCGACCCAGCGCCAGGCCTGTTCCTGTTCGTCGCTGCGCACGAACAGGTTCAGCCGGCCGGCAATGGCGTCGAGCAACAGGCGTTCGTAAGCGCCCACGCGCGCGCTGGGGAAGGCCTTGTCGAAGTCCAGGTCCAGGCTCACCGGCGACAAGGTTTCATTGCTGCCGCCCCCAGTGGCGGCCAGCAGGTGCAGTTCCAGGCCGTCTTCGGGCTGCAGCTTGATCACGAGCTGGTTGGCTTGCCGCGTGCCCGGAAAGATGGGGTGCGGCACCTCGCGGAAGTTGACGACGATCTGCGCGTCGCGCGCCGCCAGCCGCTTGCCGGTGCGCAGGTAGAAGGGCACCCCGGCCCAGCGCCAGTTCTGCACTTCGGTGCGCAGCGCCACGAAGGTCTCGCAGCGGCTGCCGGGGGGCACCTTCGCCTCGTCCAGATACCCCGGCACGGCCTGGCCGCCCACGGTGCCCGCGCGGTACTGGCCGCGCACCACGTCGCGCGCCACGGTCTCTGGCGTGAATGGACGCAGCGAGCGCAGCACCTTCAGTTTCTCGTCGCGAATGGCGTCGGCGTCGCTGGTGGAAGGCGGCTCCATCGCGATCATCGTCAGCAACTGCAGCGCGTGGTTCTGCACCATGTCGCGCAGCGCGCCGGTGGTGTCGTAGTAGTCGCCGCGGGTGCCCACGCCCAGGCCCTCGGCCAGGGTGATCTGGATGTTGGCGATGCTCTCGCGCCGCCACAGCGGTTCGAACAGGGCGTTGCCGAAACGCAGCGCCATCAGGTTCTGAACCGCGGGCTTGCCCAGGTAGTGGTCGATGCGAAAAGCCTGCTGCTCCTGGAACACCGACTTGACGACGCGGTTGATCTCCTGCGCGCTTTTCAGGTCGTGGCCCAGCGGCTTTTCCAGCACCACGCGCACGCGCGGACCGTTCAGGCCGGCAGCGCCCAGCTGTTCGCAGATCACCGGAAAGAGATACGGGCTGGTGGCCAGGTACATCACCACGGTGTCGGCCGGACCGTCACTGCGGCTGTCTTCCACCCAGCGGCGCAGGCCAGCGTAGTGGTCGGGCTGCGACAGGTCCATGCGGCGGTAGTGCAGCAAGGCTGCGAAGCGCGCGAATTCCTCGTCGCTGGGGCGCTTGCTGGCCTCGACTTCGGCAAAGCGCTCCCTGATGAAGGCGCGGTAGGCATCGTCGCTGCGCTCGTCGCGGGCCACCGCCAGGATGCGCCCGCCAGGTGGCAGCTTGCCGTGGCGGTGGGCCTGGAACAGCGCGGGCATCAGCTTGCGCCAGGTCAGGTCGCCGGTACCGCCGAAAAGCACGAGATCAAAGGACATCCTGAGGGCCCCGCGTGGGGATGTAATTTAGTTACATCGTGATGATGCCCAGGTTTCATCGCCCGGTCAAACCCGCGCCGCGCCAAAGGGCCCGCAGACGCGCACCGCCGCGACGAGGCACGATCTCGTCGACGAAGTGGCGCGCGCCCGGCCCGCGAGGCGATCGGTCGAGGCCGGTCGTTGGAAAAAGATTCCAGCCGGAATCTGTGCGCCAGCATCGACGAACCGAGCCTGCACGCGGCCGCGCGCGGCAGCCCTGACGATGGTCAGGAAGTTCATTGCGGCGGTCCTCGAACAGCCGATCGGGCCTGCTGCCGACTGCAGCGGTCTGTATCTGGCCGCGTGACAGCCTTGCCGTCAGCATGAGGCGCGCGATGGCGCCCGCCGCACGGCTCTCAACCAGCCTGCCGAGTAACCGGGCCGGTACGCCGGCGGCGCAGTGCCATCAGCAGCGCCCCGCCGGCGGCAAGCAGGGCAAACGACGAAGGCTCGGGCACGGCAGTCAACTGCACTGCCAGGTCGTTGCCGGTGCCGATGCGTCCCAGCGCGTCGATGCCGCCGAAGCTGTAGTCGATGGTCGCGAAGTAGCCCTCGGGCAGACCCAGGACACTGGCAAAGCTGCCCGTGATGGCGTCCGCGCCGTCGTTGGCGGCCAGCAGGAAGGTGCCCTCGAAGGCGCCCGCCGGCAGGTCGGTCAGCGACAACTGCAGCACGGCACCGCTGGCGATGCCGATGAAGCCCGACACGTCGAGCAGATCGGCGGATGCCGCACCGCCACCATTCAGGTCGATCATGGGCAGGAAGGTGCCTGCCAGCGACAACCCGCCCACGCCCAGGGTGCTGGTGCCGACGCTGCTGCCCGGCGCCAGTGTGCCGCCCGCAGCCACGTTCACGGCGCTGGCGATGTTGCCCTGGCCGCCCAGCGTGCCGGTGCCGGCGACGTTGACCGTCGTACTCGCCAGCGCGCCGTCCACCCGCAGCGTGCCGGCGTTCACGGTAGTGGCTCCGGTGTAGGCGTTGGCCGGGTTGCCCAGAACCAATGTGCCCGCGCCGTTCTTCACCAGCGCGCCGTTGCCGCCGACCGGCCCGTTCCAGGTGGCGGCAATGCCGGCGCCAACGTTGGCGGTGGCGATGCCTTGCAGCGTGACGACGTTGTCGATGGTCGACGTGGCCAGCGGCACCACGGTCGCCGAGAAACCCGATAGCCCCGAACTGTTGTTGATGATGAAGGCACCGCGAGGCAGAGAGCCCGGCATGTAGCTGAGGCTGGTGCTGTTGCCGCCCACCAGCGTGACCGGCGCCGACCCGGTGGTGGTGCCGGAGAAGGTGACCTGCGCCGAGAAACCGCCTTCACCGATGCGGAAACCGCCAGCGTTGCCGAGGTTTCCGCTGAAATTGGCGCGACCGTTGGCCACCATGAACAAAGACGGGCCGTCGATGTTGCCGGTCAGGTTCGTGCTGCCGTTCAACGTGGTCGAGGTGCCGCCGCCCTGCAGTCGCACCGGGCTGTTGACGGTGATGTTGCCGCTCAGTGTCTGCGTCGCGGTGGCATTGCTCATCGGAGCGAGCGTCGGGACGTAGGCGAAGGACAGGGCATTGCCGGCAGCGGTCTGCGACCCGTTGTCAATGATGATGTCGCGGCCGATGACGGCATTGGCACCGGCTGCAGCGAAGCTCAAGGCCGGCCTGGAGCCCACCAGATCGGATTCGTTTTCGGCCTGCCCGATGGTGATGGCACCCTGGCCGACCAGAGTCTGGCTGGTGGTGATGTTCAGGCCACCGCGTCCGCGCACATCAATGGCACCAGCAAAGGTGTTGGTGGACAGCGTCGTGTTGCCGGTGCTGGTGGTCGTGAGGTTTCCCGACAAGCCGGACAGGTCGCCGCTCAAGGTCAGCGTGGCATCGGCGTTGATCAGGCCGGCGGTGCCCGCGAGCGCGCTGGAAACGGCGTAGCTGCCGTTGAAGAAGACACCCGGCACGGCACCGAAGGCGATGGTGCCGCCGCTGAAGGTGCCGGTGCCCGAGGCATTGAGGATCATGCCCGACGAGATGCCCAGCGTCTGTCCCGGGGCGATGGTGGTCGTGAAGGTGCCGGTGCGCTTCAGCGCGTTGATGGTCACCGAACTGCCCACCGTCGACGCCGCAGTGATGGCGACGTTGGCGCCTGGCGTGCTGAAGTTGGTGGCGTAGGTGGTCAGCGGCGTGAAGCCGGTGCTGGTGTTGTAGGTGAGGAAGTCGCCGCTGCCGCCGTACATGCGCGGCAGGATGCCGGTGGCGTCGGCCGCGGGCAGCGCGCCCTCGACGAACAGCTTGCTCGCACCACCCAGCGTGGTGGAAGTGATCTGCAGCGTGGCGCGGGGCGCCAGCAGCAGGTCGCCGCTGGTCGTCAGGGTCACGGTGCCGCCGCTGCCTGGCACCATGCGCACGACGTTGTGGTCGCCCACGACGTTCAGGTTGCCGAAGGTCTCGCTGGCCGTCGCGCCAGCCAGGCCCAGGTAGGTGAAGCCGCCCAGGCGCAGCAGGACTTCGGCGTCGTCACGGATGCGGTTGTTGTTCTGTGCCGCCGGGATGGTGGGCATGTCGCCACCCGGAGTGATCGCGGCGCTGTTGTTGATGACGAAAAAGCTGCCGGTGGTGGCCTGGATCGTGGTGGCCGACAGGTAGGAACCGTTCGCGCCTTGCAGCGTCAGCGTGCTGCCGGCCACGCCCCGGTCGCCCATCACCTTCACCAAGGTGCTGGCATTGGTGCCCGTGACGACCGTGCTGCCGCCATTGAAGATGCTTGCGCCGGTGTAGGTGTTGTTGCCGTACAGGGCCAGCCCGTCAGGGTCGCCCATCACCCCGTTATCGGTGAAGCCAAATGTCTTCAGCAGCGAGCCGTTGGAGATGGTGCCGCTGATCTGCAGCGCCCGGCCCAGCATGGCCGAGCCATTGATCGAGGTGCGGATGATCTGCGTGCCGCCGCCCAGGTCGAGATTGGCGCCGATGTTGTTGCTGGCTTGGTTGCCGGCGAAGGTGCCGATGACGTTGATGTCGCCCGTCACCCGCAGAGTGCCGTTGCCGATGACGCCGACACCGCCCGAGCGCGTGACGGGGTCCCAAACGCTGCTGTCGCCCTGGTTGATGAAGAGCAGCGAACCGAGGGTGACGTCGTTGTTGCCAATGTCCAGCAGGCCGTTGGAGATGGCGGCCCGCGTGCTTGCCGGCAGCACGTTGCTGTTCATGATCTGCAGCGTGCCGCCCTTGCTCAGGTTGCTGGCGCCGGCGACCACCAGGTCCATCGGGAAGTTGCCGTTGGCAAAGAACGGCAGGCCGTTGCCGCTGAAGCTGAGCGGCCCGGCCAATTGCAGCGTCCCGGCGCCGATCTTCAGCAGACCAAGGGAGCTGTTGACGGCCGTGTTGATGCTGGCCGTGATGCCAGGGTCCACGTTGACAAAGCCGGTCCCCGCGGTGCTGAAGCCCGAGACGAAACTCAGTACGCCGCCGCCGTTCAGCGTGTAGCCGCTGCTGGTGAAGTTCAGGCTGTTGACGGAAACCGGTGCCGTGACGTTGATGGCACCTGCCCCCAGGGGCCCGAACACCGCCCCGTTGCCGCTGTTGCTCCAAGCACCGATCGACCAGTTCGCGGCGCTGGTGTTCCACAGGAAACTGCCTGCGCCATTCGTCCACGTGACATCGGCGGCTTGGGCCAGCGAGCCTCCGGCCGTGGCCAGCAAGGCGAGCAGGGCCGCACGGGAGATCTTGGTTCGGGGCAGGTCGAAGTTGCGCATGGAAGGCTTCCTGGTGAGGCTTTGCAACCCCTCCCGCTGCGCAGGCAAGGTTCGCGGTGACGGATGGATTCGGGAAAAAGCAATTTTTCAAGCAGCATACAAGATTCTCTGAGAGAACTCTCACGCTTCTTCGAGAGTAACGTTTCACCATGCTCGAACCCCGCCCAAGCGCCTGCGCAGCCCCCGCAACCTCGATCGTGTGCAACCCGCCGACAGGGTCGACAGCCCGGCCCCACGATCGAGGCCGGGCACCCCCGTCGCTGACGCGGCCGCGGTCCCGCTCGCCTTCGAGGTTGCGCCGGGCCGGCTTGGAGTCTTGCCGGAACTCGGGCCACAAGGCTGGGGCCATGCGGTCGGCCATGGCATAGCTTGCCTCTGACTCTGACTCTGCGCGTGACTGACCCTGCGATGACTGCAACGACAGAGCCCAAGACGCTCGCGACTGCCCAGGGCGGCGACATGAACACCAGGGTGAGCGCCATCGCAGCGGAACTGCGGCGAAGCCTCACGCCGCTGGTCGAAGCGCTGGCCGGCACACCGCCGCGCCCTGTCCGGCTGATACGCCGCACGGGGCTCGACAAAAGCCTGGCCAGCCGCCTGGTACAGGCTGTGAAGACCAACGGCGACCCGCAGTTCCTGCATGCCTGCCCCTCGCCCACGGGGCTGCGCATGCTGCTGGACAGCAGCGCGGACCAGGTCGCACCAGCGCTGCGGCAAGCCGCCGGGCTGGCAATTGACAGCTTCGAGGATCTGCTGGGCGCTCTGCCCGACGGCCGACAGGCCCTGGACGCCCTACTGGGTGGCAACACGGCGGACATACGCCGCAAACGCGAGCACGTGGCGCGCCAGGCGTCGTTCAAGGCCATTTCCTACCTGTTCGGGCACTACTGCGACGTGGTGGCAACGACGCTGTTCATCGTGCCATCGCAGACGCCGGGCAAGGTCGACTTTGTCGAAGTGCACCGCCGCATCGGTCTGCAGCGGCTGGTCGCCGGCGGACCCATCGCGTTGATGAGCCTGCACAGGGTCGACCCCACAGCGGCGGCCGACACGCAGGCCTGCGTTGCAGACCTCACGGGCAACGTCAGCACACGCCGTCCCGAGGACTTCCTGATTGCCGCAGCCTGCAGCCGGCCTCTGCCGGCACTCGGCACGGTCGAAGAAGGATCCCTCCTCACATTCGCACTGGACCCCGCACCGCCGTCGACCGCCAGTCAGCATCTGGCGCTGGGCATGCGTGTGCTGCGCGCTACGGCCGTGCAAGCCGCCCAGCCGTACACCGTTCCGCGGCGCTACATGCTGCACACGCCCTGCCGAACCCTGGTCCGGGAAATCTACCTGGCAGAAGGCCTGTGGCCCGATGCACGACTGCTGATCGACTTCTACCTACCGGGCCCGACCGGCTCGCCCGCCGTAGAACTTGAACCAGGCCGCGCGAACCACAGACAGGTGCAACTGATGTGCCATGCGCAACTGCTGCCGACCGGCCTCGTCGCGTCCAGCCTGGAATGCGCGCCCAACCACACGCAGACCTTGCGCGACGTGCTGGCGCAAGCTGGTCTGACCGACCAGCGCTTCCGCGGTTGGCGCTGCGAAATGGCATACCCGGTTCCGTTGATCGAGATGCAGATCGGCTTCCGCTTCGACAGCGACGGATGAGGACAGCTGGCGGCCGCATCACCCGGCGGACGACCCGAGCCGGCCACGGAAAGCGGGCGCAGTGCGGTCCGAGCCGGGATGGCGGCGCATCAGGAAAAGCGTCGCTGCAGACTGGCCAGAACTCCGACTCTTCCACCTGACCCGCTCACCCAGGAAACAACGGTCCGGCCCAGGCAACTTGCCCTGGCCATCAGCTTGCCAGCGCCTGCTCCAGGTCGGCGATCAGGTCTTCGCAGTGCTCGATGCCCACCGACAGCCGCAGCAGGTCGGGCGGCGCGGGCGTGCCGGCGCCTTCGACGCTGGCGCGGTGCTCGATCAGGCTCTCGGTGCCGCCCAGCGAGGTGGCGCGTTTCCACAACTTCGTGCGTGCGGCCACGGCGATGGCGTGGGCCTCGCCATGGCGCGCGCGGATCGACAGCATGCCGCCGAAGCCTCCGTGCATCTGCGCCTTGGCGATCTGGTGCCCCTGGCAGCCGGGCAGCCCGGGGTACAGCACCTCGGCCACCTGGGCGTGGCCGTGGAAGTGTTCGGCGATGCGCTGGGCCGAAGCACAGGCCGCGCGCACGCGCAGGTGCAGGGTGCGCATGCCGCGCAACAGCAGGAAGGCCTCGAAGCTGCCCAGCGTGCCGCCAAGTTGCGCGCGCACCTTGCGCACGCGCTGCCAATGGTCCTGGCTGTGATTGGACACACGTGCCACCAGCGCGCCGGCGATCAGGTCGGAATGGCCGTTCAGGTACTTGGTGGCCGCGTGCATCACGAGGTCGGCACCCAGCAGCAGCGGGCGCGTCAGCATGGGCGTGGGCACGGTCGAATCCACGGCCAGCAAAGCGCCGGCGGCATGCGCCAGGCGCGCCGTCTCGGCGATGTCGGTCACTGTCCACAACGGGTTGGCGGGCGTTTCGATCCACACCAGCTTCGTCTTGCCCGGCCGCAGCGCGGCCTTCAGCGCGGCCGGGCTGGTCATGTCGATCAGTTCGACCTGCAGGCCCCAGCCGGTGGCGAAGGTCATCAGCCAGTTGCGCAGCGACCAGTACATCACCTGCGGTGCGAGCACATGGTCGCCGGGCTGCAGCGCCTGGAACACGGCCGTGGCCGCGGCCATGCCGCTGGCGAACAGCATCGCCTCGTCGCCTTCTTCCAGCCGGCACAGCACGGCCTCGGCCTGGTCGAAGGCGGGGTTGTCGGCGCGGGCGTAGACGCGGCCGCTGCGGTACTGGTTGTCGGGGTCGCGCAGGTAGGTGCTGCTGACGTGGATGGGCGGAATGACGGCGCGCGTGGCTTCGTCGATCCAGCCCAGGGCCTGGGCGGCGACACTGTCGGGGTGCTGCTTGTCGTGCGGCTTGTCGTTCATGGAGTCACTTCTGCTCATTTCTGAAAGGCGCCCGGCGACCAGCTGCTGCGCTCGGGGCTGAGGGGCCGGCTGCCCATGGGCCAGCTGAATTCGGCCTTCGGGGAAAGGTCGACACCGTGCACCTGGCGCGGGTCGACGCCGCTGCCGCGCCAGACAGAGTCCGGCGGCAGTTCGAAAGCGTAGGTGGCGGCATCGGCAAGCATGCCGGTGGTGGCCGGCCGGTTTCCGTAGAAATGGCCAGCGGCCCCCAGCCAGAACAGACCGGGGCCCACCAGCAGGTTGTTCACGGCCAGCACCTCGGTGCCTTCGGGCAGCTTGTCGCGCCAGACGCGCAGGAACCACGCCGGCGTGCGCATGCCGTTGATCAGGGTGTTGTGCGCCAGGTGCAGCGCATTGCGCTCCCAGGCTGCGCCTTCGCTGCCGTAGGCCACGAGCACGCGGTTCTGGCTGCGCGGGCTCTGGCCGATGACGTTGCCGATGACCGTGGCCAGGCCGCCCACCGGCAGGTCGATCTCGTAGGACGAACCGCCAGCCCCGCCGTCGTGCAGGAAGCTGTAGCCGATGAAGGTCTCGCGCGCCCGCGACTTGATCATGTGGCCTTCGAAACCCTGCTGGAAGCGGCTGCCGGTGACTTCCAGCCGCGCGATGCGACCCACGTTCAGCAAGTGCGGCAGGCCGCCCACCACGCGGGGGGCCAGGCCGAACTGGGTGTTCTCGATGCGCAGCCGGGCCTGCCCGTCGTTGCTGGCGAACAAGCCGTGTTCGTTGTCGTAGAAGGCGCAGTCGCGCACGGTGAGCACACCACCTTCCTGGCGCAGCCCGGCACCCGAAGCGTCCTGGGCACGGGCGCCGCGGAATTCGATGTTCTGCACCAGCACTTCGCCGCCGCGCACGGTCCACAGCGCACGCTGCGGTCCCGGGGTGACATTGCCGTGCATCACGGGGCGCCCACCCACGCCGCGCAGCGTCAGCCGGCGCCCCTCGATCAGCAGCGGCGGCTCGCGGTAGTCGCCCGGCAGGACTTCGATGGTGTCGCCGTCGCGCGCCTGGTCTACGGCGCTGGCCAGCGACAGCGGCGTGCCTTCGGGGCCGGCCATCAGCGTGCCGGCGCTCGCCGCCAGGCCTGCCACGACCAGTGGCAGGACCAGCAGAGCACGCCGCAGCAAGCGCACGGCACCCATCTACAGCGGGACTTCGATGCGCATCTCGCGCCAGCGCAGCACCGCCGACTTCGGCCCGATGCGCTCGAGCGTGACCCCAGCCGCAGCGCCTTCGCCTTCGCGCACGACCTGACCGTTGATGATGACGAAGCGGCTGGGCGGGTCGGGTGAGTACACCGATCCACCCACCGTCATCGCCGGCATCTCGTTGCGCAGCTCGGGTGACAGCTGGGCCAGCGCAATGGCCCGTGGCAAGGGCGGGGCGCTGGCCACCGCGGCAACCGGGAGCGGCGGGCGCTCGCCAGGCGCAGGCACCGCCGTCTCGGCCGGCAGGGCGGCTGCCGCGCTGGGCTGAGGCGACGAAGGTACAGGCAAGGCCGGCCTGTCGGCCGCCGCATCGCGCTGCGGACGAGGCGACGGTGTCGGCGCAGGTGCCGTGGCCGCGGCAGCCTCGGGCGCCGGTGCAGGCAGGGCTGCGGCCGCCGGCACTTGCGCGGTCGCAGCAGGAACCGCCACGGGCATGGGCACGGGCACGGGCGTGACCTGAACCTGCACCACCGGCGGTGCCGGCTGGGGCGCAGGGCGGCTGAAGCTCCACCACGCCAGCGCAGCCAGCAGCCCCAGTGCCAGGCCCAGCGCCAGCCACACGGCCTGTGGCCGGCCCGGGGCAGCCGCAGGCTCGGGCGCGGGTGTGCCCAGCGGGCGGGCGTGCAGGCCTGGCACGGCGCCTTTCTCGCGTTCGCGTTCGGCATCGGCGCGGCGCAGGGCATCGAGGATGTAGGACATGGCTTCAGCGATCCTGCAACAAACCGGGTTCGTCGGCACGCCCCAGCAGCATCAGCGTCAGCGGCCCGGCCAGGCCATCCGCCTGCAGGCCATTGGCGATCTGGAAGGTACGCACCTGTTCACGCAGCGGGCCGGCCGCGTCGCTCACGCCAGCGGCGGACAGGCGTTGCTGCAGCCAGGCCTGGGTGGCAGGCGCGTCGGTGGCATCGGGGCCCGGGCGCCAGCCTGGCGGCGCGCGCCAAAACGTGGCGAATTCGCCGCGCCACACACGGGCCAGTTCGGGCAGGGGCAAGCGCCATTGCCTGTCGGCCGTGGCCAGGGTCGCGCCCGTGGCACTGAAGCCCAGCAGCTTGACGTAGACCGGCGCGGCATCGGATTCACGCAGCACCAGCAGGGCCGGCCTTGCCAGCTGCCGCAACACGCCCAAGCCACTGGTGGCACGGTGGCACACCAGCCCGGCGGCCAGGGCCTGCTCGCAGGGTTCGCCTTCAGGCAAGGGCAGCTTCCAGTGCCCGGCCAGGTCACGCCAGGCGGCCGCTTCTTCACGCCAGGCTGCAGACATCAGGGGTGCAGGGTCGGTCAGCGCGGTTTCGGGCGAGGCCGCGGCGCCGTCGCCAGCGACCGCTGCTGCTGAAGCCGCTGTCGCCGCAGCCAGGGCAGCTGACGCTGCCGAAACCGGGGCAGCAGCTGAAGCCGGGTCCGCCAGGCCTGGCGCCACTTCAGCCGCAGCCGTGGCTGGCGGCTGCAAGCCGAGTTCGACCCGCCATACCCAGGCGGCCGCCAAGGCCAGCGTGGCCACACCCGCCGCAGCACCCAGTGCCAGACCCCAGGCACGCGCTGCCGGAGTTCCCGCCGATCCAGCGCGCGGCGGTCCGAAGACCTCGCGCCCGGCCTTGTCCACCATGTCGGCGCTGACGCGGTGCTGGCCGTGGGCATAGGCCCCCAGCAGAGCTCGGTCGCAGAGCAGGTTGATGCGCCGTGGCACGCCACCCGTCAGCGAATGGATGCGGGCCACCGCACGGCTGTCGAAGGGCTCGCGCCCGCCCGAGGGCCCGGCAACGGCCAGGCGATGCTGGATGTACTGGCCGGTCTCGGTGGCTGAAAGCGCCGGCAGGTGATAGCGGGCAATCACGCGCTGGGCCATCTGCTCCAGTTCCGGCCGGGCCAGCATGTCACGCAGTTCGGGCTGGCCGATCAGCACGATCTGCAGCAGCTTGCGTTCCGAGGTCTCCAGGTTGGTCAGCAGGCGCAACTGTTCCAGCACGTCGGCGGCCAGGCTCTGGGCCTCGTCGATGATCAGCACGGTGTGGCAGCCGGCCGCATGGGCGGACAGCAGGAAGCCGTTCAAGGCGTCGACATAAGCCTTGACCGAGGGCAAGGCGCCAGCCGCAGCGGCCGGCGCCTGGACACCGAACTCCTCGCAGATCGTCTGCAGCAGTTCGACCACGGTGAGCTTCGGATTGAAGATGTAGGCCACTGCGCAATGCGCAGGCACCTGGTCCAGGAAGGCGCGGCAGACGGTGGTCTTGCCGGCCCCGATCTCGCCCGTCAGGAGCACGAAACCGCCGCCGCCGGAAACGCCATACAGCAGGTGCGCCAGCGCCTCGCGGTGCATGTCGCTCATGAACAGGAAACGCGGGTCCGGCGCGATGGAGAACGGCTCCTTGCTCAGCCCGAAGAATGACGCGTACATGGGCTGAGGATACCGAGCCGCGGGCCCACCCCGGCCATGCACCGGACCGGTGCATGGCCAACAGGCCGGACTTGCGCCGCTTTTGCATGGAAAGCTGGCCTTAAGTGCGGCGCCTCAGGGCCGAAAACTCTGACGTGGTCCTGACTCGGCCCTCCGTTGCCCCACCACCTGCCCCCATCTCTCCCAACGTCAAGGAATCCCGATCATGAATACGACCGTCCGCATCCTCACTGCCACCCTGCTTTTCGGCTTCGTCGCCGTGGCGCAGGCTTCCGACCCGAAGGCGACGATCGCCGACCTCGACGCCAGGCTGGCCAAGATCGGCGCGCCGAAGATCGAAGGCACCGAAGTCGTGGGCGGCAAGACCGTGCCCGCCATCTTCTTCGGCGAGCGCAAGATCAACAACAACTACGACGTGGTCGACGCCATCCGCCGGGCGCACCAGGCCACCGCCACCGTCTTCGTGAAGGACGGCGAAGAGTTCGTACGCGTCAGCACCAATGTGCTGACCCCCGAGGGCAAGCGCGGCGTGGGAACACAGCTCGCGCGAAACGCCGCCCACGCCGCCCTCAGCAAGGGGCAGCAGTTCTGCGGTCCGATCGACGTGCTGGGCACGGCCTTCGACGCTTGCTACAACCCGATCAAGGACAAGAGCGGCGCAGTCATCGGCGTCAGCTACGTCGGCCACAAAAAGTAAGAGCCCCCTGCCCCGCCATCCCTGAAGGACACGCGCCATGCACAGCAGTTCTCAAACCGCCCCCGGGCCGGGAAAGCGAGGCTGGCGGCTGCCAGGCCTGCGCCTGAACGGCCTGACCGTCGCCCGCCAGCTGCAACTGGCGTTCGGCACCGTGCTGCTGCTGATGGCAGTCCTCGGTGGCATGGCCCTGCTGGGCCTGCAGAAGGTCGACCACCAGGCCGCTGCGCTTGCAGGCAAGTGGCTCCACGGCGTGCAGCACCTGGCTGCGTCACGCGTGAACCTGATCGACGCCCGCAGCTGGGAAAGCAAGCACGCGCGCACCGATGACAGCAGTTACCACGCCGAGTACGAAGAAAAGATCGCCACCGGTCTGAAGCAAGCCGGCACTGCGCTGGAGGCCTACGAATCGAAGCTGGAAAGCGCCAAGGAGCGCGAGCTCTTTGGCGAGCTTCGCAAGGCCCACGCCTCCTACGTCAAGGCCCAGCTCCAGGTCGTCTCGCTGGGCCGCGAAAAGAAGCAGATGGACGCTGCCGACGTCAGCGACGGCCTGGGGAGCATGGCCTATGACGAAATGCTGGTCGCGCTGGACAAGCTCAGTGCCTACAACTTCAGCCAGGCTGAAGCTGCGGCTGCGACGGCGCATCAAACGTATGCGTGGGCCCGCATCGCCGTACTGACTCTCCTGGTGCTGGCCCTGGCCGCCGGCCTCGGGCTGGCCGTGGCGATCACGCGCAATCTGTTGGGCCAGCTCGGCGGCGAACCGGCCGCCGCGGTGAACGTGGCGCGGGCCGTGGCCGCGGGCGACCTGAGCACGCCCATCCAGCTGAAGGCCGGCGACAGCGGCAGCCTGATGGCCCAGCTGAAGGCCATGCAGGGAAGCCTGGCAAGCACCGTCAGCCAGGTGCGCAGCGGCTCGGAGAACGTGGCCACCGCCAGCAGCCAGATCGCCCAGGGCAACCAGGACCTGTCTGGCCGCACGGAACAGCAGGCCGCTTCGCTGCAACAGACCGCAGCCACGATGGACGAGCTGGGCAGCACCGTGCGCAACAACGCCGACAACGCGCGCCAGGCCAACCAGCTGGCGCTCAGCGCATCGGGTGTGGCAGTCAAGGGTGGCGAAGTCGTGAGCCAGGTGGTGACCACGATGAAGGGCATCAACGACAGCAGCAAACGCATTGCCGACATCATCGGCACCATCGACGGCATCGCCTTCCAGACCAACATCCTGGCGCTGAACGCCGCTGTCGAGGCCGCGCGCGCCGGTGAACAGGGTCGCGGCTTTGCCGTGGTCGCAGCCGAGGTGCGCAGCCTGGCCCAGCGCAGCGCCGAGGCGGCCAAGGAAATCAAGACCCTGATCTCGGCCAGTGTCGAACGTGTCGACCAGGGCACGGTGCTGGTGGACCAGGCGGGTGCAACGATGGCGGAGATCGTCGCAGCCATCCGCCGCGTCACCGACATCGTCGGCGAGATCAGCAGCGCCAGCGTCGAGCAGAGCAATGGCGTGACCCAGGTCGGTCAGGCCGTCACCCAGATGGACCAGGCCACGCAACAGAACGCTGCACTGGTGGAAGAAAGTGCGGCTGCCGCGGAAAGCCTGCGTCAGCAGGCCCAGCAACTGGTGCAGGCGGTGGCGGTGTTCAGACTGGCCTGAAACGCCGGCGGCCGGTGGCTGGCCGCCGGCCGCTGTTCGGATGCGGCGGCCTGGCGGCTGAATTCATAATGCGTGCACCTTCATCGCCCGGCCAGCGCCAGGGCAAAGCCCAGCGCGCCACCGGAACCCCGCCATGCCCACCGACATCGACATCGCCCAGGCCGCGAAGCTGGAACGCGTGACCCAGATCGCCCGCGACCGGCTGGGCATCTCCGACGAACACCTGGAACCCTATGGCCACTACAAGGCCAAGATCTCGCTGGACTACATCGCCAGCCTGAAAGACAGGCCCAACGGCAAGCTGATCCTCGTCACCGCCATCAGCCCCACCCCGGCCGGCGAAGGCAAGACCACAACCACGGTGGGTCTGGGCGACGCGCTGAACCGCATCGGGAAGAAGACCATGGTCTGCCTGCGCGAACCGTCGCTGGGCCCGGTCTTCGGCATGAAGGGCGGCGCGGCCGGCGGCGGCTATGCGCAGGTGGTGCCGATGGAAGACATCAACCTGCACTTCACCGGCGACTTCAGCGCCATCGCACTGGCCAACAACCTGCTGGCCGCGATGCTGGACAACCACATCCACCACGGCAACGAACTCGGCATCGACGTGCGCCGCATCAGCTGGAAGCGCGTGGTGGACATGAACGACCGGGCGCTGCGCGAGATCGTCAATTCGCTCGGCGGGCCTGGCAACGGCTACCCGCGCCAGGACGGCTTCGACATCGTCGTGGCCAGCGAGGTGATGGCCATCCTGTGCCTGGCCACCAGCATGAATGACCTGAAGACGCGCCTGGGCAACATCGTCGTGGCTCAGACCGCGCAGCAAAAGCCGGTGACGGCGCGCGACCTGAAGGCGCATGGCGCGATGGCCGTGCTGCTGAAGGACGCGCTCAAGCCCAACCTGGTGCAGACGCTGGAAAACAACCCCGCCATCCTGCACGGCGGGCCTTTCGCCAACATCGCCCACGGCTGCAACAGCGTCATCGCCACCCAGGCCAGCCTGAAGCTGGCCGACTATGTCGTCACCGAAGCCGGCTTCGGCGCCGACCTGGGCGCCGAGAAATTCATCGACATCAAGTGCCGCAAGAGCGGCTTGCGGCCCGACGCGGTGGTCATCGTCGCCACCATCCGTGCGCTGAAATTCCATGGCGGCGTCGACGTCAAGGCCCTGAACACCGAGAACCTGGCCGCCCTGGAACAGGGCCTGGCCAACCTGGAGCGGCATGTCTGGAACGTGCGCAAGCACTACGGCCTGCCCTGCGTGGTGTCGGTCAACAACTTCAGCTTCGACACCCCGGCCGAACTGGAACTGCTGAAAAGCAAGATGGCCGGGCTGGAGACGCCGGTGATCGTGGCCCGCCACTGGGCCGAGGGCGGCAAGGGCGCGGAAGACGTGGCGCGCGCCGTGGTGGAAATCGCCGAAAGCGGCCAGCCCAGCGGCTTCAAGTTCGTCTACGAGGAAAACGAGACGCTGATGGCCAAGATCAAGGCCATCGCCACCAAGATCTACGGCGCTGCCGAAGTGACGGCCGACACCAAGGTGCGTGCACAGATCCAGAAGCTGCAGGACGAGGGCTACGGCCACTACCCGGTGTGCGTGGCCAAGACCCAGTACAGCTTCTCCACCGACCCCACCCTGCGCGGCGCCCCAAGTGGCCACAGCCTGAGCATCCGCGAGGTTCGCCTGGCCGCGGGTGCCGAATTTGTGGTCATGGTCTGTGGCGACATCATGACCATGCCCGGCCTGCCGAAGGTGCCTTCGGCCGAGAAGATCGACCTCGGCGACGACGGACGCGTGGTCGGCTTGTTCTGACGCCGGGCAGCGGCCGGCGGCGGGCTGGCGGCGCCAGCTAAAATCTCGCCTCGACAGCGAGGAGCACAGCACCCCATGGCCGGACATTCCAAATGGGCCAACATCCAGCACCGCAAGGGCCGGCAGGACGAAAAGCGCGGCAAGGCCTGGACCCGGGTGATCCGCGAGATCATGGTCGCGGCCCGGCTGGGCGGCGGTGACCCGTCTGCCAACCCGCGCCTGCGGCTGGCCATCGAGAAGGCCAAGGCGGTCAACCTGCCGGTCGACACCGTCAAGCGCAACATCGACAAGGCCACCGGCAACCTCGAAGGCGTCAGCTACGAGGAAATCCGCTACGAAGGCTATGGCATCGGAGGCGCGGCCATCATCGTCGACTGCATGACCGACAACCGCGTGCGCACCGTGGCCGAGGTGCGCCACGCCTTCAGCAAGTACGGCGGCAACATGGTCCAGTTCAAGCATTGCGGGCAATTCGTGTTCGAGCCCGGCACGCCCGAAGACAAGCTGATGGAAGTGGCGCTGGAAGCCGGCGCCGAGGACGTGGTCACCGGCGACGACGGCAGCATCGAGGTGCTGTGCGCCGTGCCCGACTTCGAAGCCCTGAAGACGGCACTGGAAGGCGCCGGCTTCAAGCCCGCCGTGGCCGAGGTGACCATGCGCCCGGAAAACAGCATCGAACTCGCCGGCGAAGACGCCGCGCGCATGCAGAAGCTGCTGGACGTCATCGAAGACCTCGACGATACCCAGGACGTCTTCCACAACGCGTTGATCGCCGGGTAGCCGCCCTTTGAAAGTCCTCGTGATCGGCAGCGGCGGGCGCGAACATGCGCTGGCCTGGAAACTCGCCCAGAGCGAACGTGTGCAGCGTGTGTACGTGGCCCCGGGCAATGGCGGGACGGCCAGCGACCCGCAGTTCGTCACCGTGCCGCTGCACAGCCCCGAAGCCCTGGCCGACTTCGCCCAGACCGAGAAGATCGTGCTCACCGTGGTCGGGCCAGAAGCGCCACTGGCCGCGGGCGTGGTGGACCTTTTCCGCAGCCGCGGGCTGCGCATCTTCGGGCCCACCAAAGCCGCGGCCGAGCTCGAAAGCTCCAAGGCCTACGCCAAGGACTTCATGCAGCGCCATGGCATCCCCACGGCGCGTTCGGCCACCTTCACCGACGCTGCGGCGGCACACGCCTATGTCGATGCCGAAGTGGGCGCCACGGGCGCGCCCATCGTCGTGAAGGCCGACGGCCTGGCTGCGGGCAAGGGCGTGGTGGTGGCGATGACGCCCGACGAGGCCCATGCCGCAATCACCGACATGCTGTCGGCGAACACGCTGGGCGTGCAGCACAACGCCGGCGGCGCCCGCGTCGTCGTCGAGGAGTTCATGCAGGGCGAGGAAGCCAGCTTCATCGTGCTGTGCGACGGCGGCAACGTCGTCACGCTGGCCACCAGCCAGGACCACAAGCGCATCTTCGAAGGCGACACCGGTCCCAACACTGGCGGCATGGGCGCCTATTCGCCGGCGCCGGTGGTCACGCCCAACGTGCACGCCAAGGCCATGCAGGAAATCATCTGGCCCACCGTGCACGGCATGGCGCGCGAGGGGCGGCCGTTCACCGGCTTCCTGTATGCCGGGCTCATGATCGACGGCCAGGGCCAGCCGCGCACGGTGGAATTCAATTGCCGGCTGGGCGACCCCGAGGCCGAGGTCATCCTCATGCGCCTGAAAAGCGACCTCTTCGAACTGCTGATGCACGCCACCGACGGCACGCTGGACAAGGTCGAACTGCAATGGGACCGCCGCATCGCACTGGGCGTGGTAATGGCCGCGGCCGGCTACCCGGCCGCCCCGCGCAAGGGCGACGCCATCACCGCCCTGCCCGCAGGCACGCCCGAGCTGCAGGTGTTCCACGCCGGCACGACGCTGCAGGACGGACGGCTGCACACCAGCGGCGGGCGCGTGCTGTGTGTCACCGCGCTGGGCGACTCGGTGAAGCTGGCCCAGCAGCGGGCCCTGGAAGGCGTTCGTCAGGTTCAGTTCGACGGCGCCCAGTGGCGCAACGACATCGGCCATCGCGCCATCAAGCATTGACACCATGATCGACACCGACACCGTACGCGCCTACCTGCTGGGCCTGCAGGGACGCATCGTGCAAACCTTCCAGGCCGAAGACGGCAAGGAATTCATCAGCGACGGCTGGGTGCGGCCGGCCGGCGGCAAGCTCGAAGGCGACGGCCTGTCGCAACTGGTCGAGCAGGGGAACCTGCTGGAACGCGGCGGCTGCAACTTCAGCCACGTGAAAGGCCAGGCGCTGCCGCCCTCGGCCACGCAGCACCGTGCAGAACTGGCCGGCGCGCCTTTCGAGGCCATGGGCGTGAGCCTGGTGATGCACCCGCGCAACCCCTACGTTCCCACCGTGCACATGAACGTGCGCATGCTGGCCGTCACGCCCGAAGCACAGCCCCCGGTGGTGTGGTTCGGCGGCGGCATGGACCTCACGCCCTATTACGGCTTCGAGGACGACGCCCGCCATTTCCACCGCGTCAACGCCGACGCCCTGGCGCCCTTCGGCGCCGACAAGTACCCGCGCTTCAAGCAGTGGTGCGACGAATACTTCTTCCTGAAGCACCGCAACGAACCGCGCGGCGTCGGCGGCGTGTTCTTCGACGACTTCAACGAAGGCACGTTCGCCGACGGCTTCGCGATGATGCGAGCCGTGGGCGACGCCTTCGTTCCGGCCTACCTGCCCATCGTCCAGCGCCGGCGCGAGACGGCCTACGGCGAACGCGAGCGTGAATTCCAGGCCTACCGCCGCGGGCGCTATGTCGAGTTCAACCTCGTCTGGGACCGCGGCACGCACTTCGGCCTGCATGGCGGTGGCCGCACCGAAAGCATCCTGATGAGCATGCCGCCCATCGTCACCTGGCGCTACAGCTGGCAGCCCGAAGCCGGGTCACCCGAGGCGCGCCTGTACACCGACTTCCTGCGCCCGCGCGATTGGCTGAATGAATGAATGACGCCGGCCAGCAGGGCCCAGCCCACGGCAGCCGCCGTGTGGGGCTGCTGGGGGGCACCTTCGACCCGGTGCACACGGCCCATGTCGCGCTGGCCCACGCCGCCTTGACCGGCCTGCAGCTCGACGAGGTGCGCTGGGTGCCCGCCGGACGGCCCTGGCAGAAGGGCGAGATCACCGACGCCGTGCACCGCGAAGCCATGGTGCGCCTGGCCATCGACGGGGAGACGCGTTTCACCGTCGACCGCATCGAAATCGAACGCCAGGGCGCCAGCTATACCCTGGACACCGTGCGTGCGCTGCAGCAGCGCGAGCCCGGCACCGAGTGGGTGCTGATCATCGGCCAGGACCAATATGCCGGCCTGCACACCTGGGGCAACTGGCCCGAGCTGCTGGCCCGCGTGACCCTGGCCGTGGCCAACCGACCGGGCGTGCCCGCGGCCGTGCACCCGGACGTGCTGGCCTACCCGCACCGCGCGGTGCCGCTGGCCATGCTCGACATCTCGTCCACCGACATCCGCGCCCGCGTGGCCGCCGGGCAGGACATTTCGCAACTGGTGCCACCCCAGGTGGCGCGCTATATTGACAAGCACCAGCTCTACAAGGGCTGACTGAATAGGAGCTGAATGGACATCCGCAAACTGCAACGCGCCATCGTCGATGGCCTGGAAGACGTGAAGGCGCAGCACATCGTCGTCTTCAACACCGAGCACCTGTCGTCGATGTTCGAGCGCGTGATCATCGCCTCGGGCAGCAGCAATCGGCAGACCAAGGCCCTGGCTTCCAGCGTGCGCGAGAGCGTGAAGTCGCGCGGCATGCAAGTGATGGCCACCGAAGGCGAGGACAACGGCGAATGGATCATCGTCGACTGCGGCGCGGCGGTGGCGCACATCATGCAGCCCTCGATTCGCGAGTACTACCACCTCGAAGAGATCTGGGGCGGCAAGGCGGTGAAGCTGAAGCTGGGCGAGGCCAAGACCGGCCTGGTCAAGGCCAGCGAACCTGAACCTGCGGCCAAGCCGGCACACCAGCGCGCGGGCACTGCGGTGGCATCGCGCCAGGCAGCGACGAAGACCACGACCCGACCCACCGGCCTGGGCACCACGAAACCCGCGGGCAAGGCATCAGCCAAGACAGCGGCGAAAGCACCGACCAAGACACCGACCAAAGCACCAGCCAGGGCCCCAGCCAACACCAGCGCCAAGGCCCCCGCGGCCAGCGCCACGCGCGCGCCCGCCAAACCCGCGCCGAAGGTCAAGACCCTGGTCATCGCCCCCAGCAAGCCTGCGCGGAAGGCGCCAGCGAAGAAGGCGGCCGCCAAACGGGCCCCGGCCAAGAAGGCCCCGGGACGCAGCCGCTGACGCCATGAAGCTGCTGGTGGTGGCGGTGGGCCAGCGCCAGCCGGCCTGGGCCGACACGGCCTGGGACGACTTCGCCAAGCGCTTTCCGCCGGAACTGCGGCTGGAGCTGAAGGCCCTGAAGGCCGAGCCACGCAGCAGCGGCAAGACCGCTGCGCAATGCATGGCCGCCGAAGCCCAGCGTTTCGAGGCCGCACTGCCCAAGGGCGTGCGCCGTGTGGTGCTGGACGAACATGGCAGCCGCCGAACCAGCGCACAGCTGGCCGAGCGCCTTCAATTCTGGCGCGGCGACGGCCGCGACGTGGCGCTTCTGGTGGGCGGGCCCGATGGCCTGGACGCGGCGGTCAAGGCCAGTGCCGACGAAACCCTGCGGCTGAGCGACCTGACCCTGCCGCACGCCTTCGCCCGGGTGCTGCTGGCCGAGGCGCTGTACCGCGCCCACACGCTGGCCAGCGGGCACCCGTACCACCGGGAATAGCCCGCCGGCCGGGCGCCCGGCCCTGGCTTCAGGCCGGCTCGGGCTGAATCAGCTCGGCCTGCAGGCCCCAGTGCTCGACGGCCGCGGTCAGCACCGTCGATTCACCGGCGTCGATGCGGTCGTCGGCCTCCACCAGCACCGCGCACAGGCGCAGCACCCGGCGCCGCAACGCCGGGTCGGTGACGGCGTCGAACACGCCGGCCATGGTCCAGGGGTCCACCTGGCAGGCGTGGGCCCAGCGCGGTGCGCGGCTGGCGGCCAGGTCTTCGGCGAAGCCGCACACCACCGCCTGCCAAGTGGGGGCGTCCAGCCCCAGCCGGGCCGCAGCGTCGAGCGTGAGCAGCATGCGGCGCTCTGCCTCGCACAATTCACCGTCGGCCAGGATGGCCAGGGCCATCACGCGGCCTGCGGCCTGGGGACTGTTGTCGGGGTATGGGCGCAGCGGCATCACGCAGACCTCGTCTGCGGCTGGCTGCGGCGCAGGCGCCGCAGCACCGCGCGCGTGGCACGCGCCAGCGCGCCGTCGAGCGCGGTGCGCCAGTCGCGCGCCACCGTGGTGACCACCAGCACGCCGGCGTGCTGGGTGCTCAGCTCGATCTGGCAACGCTTGTCGACGCCGCCGCGCGGGCCGTTGTCGTCGGACAGGCAGATTCGCGCACGCGGCACCAGCCAGGAAAGACGCCGCATCACGAAGCGTGCGCGGCGAATGGCCACCTCGCGCAGCGGGGCGCCTTCAGGGTCACGGGCTTCAAACAACACTTGCATCGCACTCTCCGGACAGGTTGAGGGGAAGACCCTTCGATCCTGGGTGCAGGCGCCACGCGTAAAAAGCAGGCCTGGGCGGAGCCACCCTTCGCAAAAACCGGAACGTTCGAGATCTGCACCCATGACACTGGTTTTCAATTACAGGCACCTGTACTACTTCTGGGTGGTGGCCAAGGAAGGTGGCATGGCGCGTGCGGCAGCACGGCTGGACATGGCGGTGCAGACCGTCAGCGCCCAAGTGGCCGAGCTGGAACGCAGCCTGGGCCACAGCCTGTTGAAGCCGGCCGGCCGCGGCCTGGCGCTCACCGAAGCCGGCCAGGCTGCGCTGCAGCAGGCCGAAGCCATCTTTCAGCTGGGCCAGGCGCTGCCAGGCCTGGTGCAGGAAGCCGGTGGCAACCCGGTGTTGCGTCTGCAACTGGGCGTGAACGACGGTGTGCCCAAGCTGGTGGTTCACCGCCTCTTGCAGCCCGTGCTGACCGAACCGCGGTTGCGCCTGCGCTGCCGCGAGAACGACCTGCCCACTTTGCTGGCCGACCTGGCCCTGCACCGGCTGGACGTGGTGCTGGCCGACCGCCCGGCCCCCGCCGACACACATCTGCGCCTGGTGAGCCACCCGCTGGAAACCAGCCCGCTGGCCTGGTATGCCGCGCCCGCACTGTGCCCGCCCGCCGACACCCCTTTCCCGCAGCAGCTGGAACAGCTGCCCCTGCTGCTGCCCAGCCCGCAGCAAGCCACACGCCAGCGGCTCGATGCCTGGTTCGAAGCGCGCGGGCTGCGGCCCCGCATCGTCGGCGAATTCGACGACAGTGCCCTGCTGAAGACCTTCGGTGCTGGTGGGATGGGCGTGTTTCCGGCGCCGGCCCTGGTGCATGCAGAGCTGCTGGCGCGCTACGGCGTGCGTTGCCTGGGCCCTTGCGAGGGCGTCGACGAGCATTACTACGCCATCGCCACCGAGCGCCGGGTGCAGCACCCGCTGGTGCAGCGGCTGATTCACCGGACGCTGCCTGAGCCGCGCGCAGAGCAGGCGACCGGGCAGCCCCCCGACAATGCGACCCATGCCGACCCGCCCCAGACCACCCGCAGGCGCCGCCCGTACTGAGCGGCATCAGCACGGCCCGACCCAGGCGCGAACCGACGCTGGTGCCGACAAGCCCGCCCCGCTGTACCTGGCTTCGCAAAGCCCGCGCCGGCGCCAGCTGCTCGACCAGCTGGGCGTGGCCCATCAGCTGCTGCTGCCGGCCGCCGACGAGGACGCAGAAGCCCTGGAAGCCGTGCACCCCGGCGAACTGCCGGCCGACTACGTGCGACGTGTCACCGCGCTGAAGCTGCGCGCCGCCGTTGCACGGCGCAAGGCGCGCGGCCTGCCGCCGGCACCCGTGCTGTGCGCCGACACCACCGTCGCGCTGGGCCGCCGCATCCTGGGCAAGCCGGCCGACGCCGACGAAGCCCGCGCCAGCCTGCAGGCCCTGGCCGGCCGCAGTCACCGCGTGCTGACCGCCGTGGCCGTGCACGACGGCCGCCGCACGCGCCAGGCGCTGTCGGTGTCCAGCGTGCGCTTCGCAGCCCTGCCGCCAGCGGTGCTCGACGCCTACATCGCCAGCGGCGACTGCTTCGGCAAGGCTGGCGCCTACGCCATCCAGAGCGCGCTGGGCGGCTGGGTGGCGCGCATCGCCGGAAGCTACAGCGGCATCATGGGACTGCCCTTGTTCGAGACCGCGCAACTGCTGCAAGCCAGCAGGGTGCCGATGGCGCTGACGCCCTAGACTCCGCGCCATGGGCGTACAGGACATCCTCATCAATTGGGCCCCGCAGGAAACGCGGGTGGCCATCGTCGAAAACGGCGCCGTGCAGGAACTGCACATCGAGCGCACGCTCGAACGGGGCCAGGTGGGCAACGTCTACCTGGGCAAAGTGGTGCGCGTGCTGCCGGGCATGCAGAGCGCTTTCGTCGACATCGGCCTGGAACGTGCCGCCTTCCTGCATGTGGCCGATCTCGTCAGCGCCAGCGGCCCGCACCGCGGCGACGCTGCGCTGCCACCGATCGAACGCCAGGTCTTCGAAGGCCAGACGCTGACGGTGCAGGTCATCAAGGACGCCATCGGCACGAAGGGGGCACGTTTGTCCACCCAGGTGAGCATCGCCGGGCGCATGCTGGTCTTCCTGCCGCACGACAACCACATCGGCATCAGCCAGAAGATCGGCAGCCACGAACTGCGCGAACAGTTGCGCGCCCGGGTTCTGGCCCTGGCCACGGCCAGTGCCGAAGACCCGGGCAACACCGGCGGCTTCATCCTGCGCACCAATGCCGAGGAAGCCAGCGACATCGAACTGGGCGACGACATCGCCTACCTGCGCAAGACCTGGAAACTGATCCGGGAACGCGCCAACACCCGCCCGCCCGGCACGCTGCTGCACCAGGACCTGAGCCTGGCCGAACGGGTGCTGCGCGACCTGGTGAACGAGGCCACGCACAGCATCCGCATCGACAGCCGCATGCAGCACGAACAGCTGCACGCCTTCGGCCAGGTGTACATGCCGCGTGCGGTGGACAAGCTCGAGCTCTACAGCGGCGAACGCCCCATCTTCGACCTGTTCGGCATCGAGGAGGAGATTGCCCGTGCGCTGAGCCGGCGTGTCGACCTGAAGAGCGGCGGCTACCTCGTCATCGACCAGACCGAGGCGCTGACGACCATCGACGTCAACACCGGCGGCTACGTGGGCGCGCGCAATTTCGACGACACGATCTTCAAGACCAACCTGGAAGCCGCGGGCGCGCTGGCGCGGCAGTTGCGCCTGCGCAACCTGGGCGGCATCGTGATTGCCGACTTCATCGACATGACGCGCGAAGAACACCAGCAGGCCGTGCTGGCCGAACTGCGCAAGCAGCTGGCGCGCGACCGCACCCGCACCACCGTCAGCGGCTTCACCCAGCTGGGCCTGGTGGAAATGACCCGCAAGCGCACCCGCGAAAGCCTGGCCCACATGCTGTGCCAGCCCTGCCCCACCTGCGAAGGCCGCGGCCAGGTGAAGACAGCGCGCAGCGTGTGCTACGACATCCTGCGCGAAATCCTGCGTGAAGCGCGCCAGTTCAGCCCGAAAGAGTTCCGCGTGGTGGCCAACGCCAGCGTCGTGGAAATGCTGCTGGACGAGGAAAGCGTGCATCTGGCGGGCTTGAGCGAATTCATCGGCAAGCCGATCAGCCTGAGTGCCGAGCCTTCGATGAACCCGGAGCAGTACGACATCGTTCTGATGTAGCCGTTCACGGGGTCTCACCCCGTGTCAGTTGCCACCCGCAAGCGCCTGATTTCCCAGGCGTTTTCGGGTGGCAAGTTTTTCCGAGGCCCTTGAAGTCTCACCGAGTCCCACTCCAATCGGGTAGCTGGCTGGGTAGCTAGGCGGGTAGCCGCGATCCGGCCCACATCCGAACAACGGGGGTGCGCATGGCACGGGACAAGGGCCACCTGACGGACCTGCAACTCAGGCACTGGATCAAGGCCGGCAAGCCGCTGGCCAAGGCCGACGGCGACGGCCTCACGTTCACGCTCTCGGCCGCCGGCGTGGCCGGCTGGATCCTGCGTTACCGGCACGGCGGCCGGCGCCGCGAACTGACCATCGGCCGCTACCCCGACATCGGCCTGGCTGAGGCGCGCGGCATTGCCACCCTCAAGCGCGCCGAGGTGCAGCAGGGCCGCAACCCGGCGGCCGAAAAGCAGAAGGCCAAGGCCACCGCCGCGCGCGACTGGACGGTGCGTGACCTCGCCAAGGACTACCGCGCCAAGAAACTGGTTAGCCTGGCGCACAGCACGCAGGTGAGCTACGGCCGGCACCTGAAGCGCGTGGAGAAGAAGCTGGGCGCGCTGAGCGTGCGCGAAATCGAGGCCAGCGATGTGGTGGCGCTGATCGAAGGCGCCGGCCTCACCTGGGGCGAATCGAACATGCTGCTCATCACCACCAAGTGCCTGTTCACGCACGCCTGTGGCAAGCGGCTGATCAACGCCAACCCCTGCCACGGCATCATGCTTTCGGCGCTGCTGGGCGAACGGCCGCCTCGCCGCCAGCGCCTGATGCTGACGCGCGAGGAACTGAAGTTGCTGCTGGCCGCGCCCATGCGCCGCCGCAACGGGCTGGCCATCCGCATCCTGCTGGCCACGGCCGTGCGCAGCGCCGAGCTGTACCAGGCGAAGTGGGCGGACGTGGACCTGGACGGTGCGCAGTGGCACATCCCGAAGAGCAAGACCGGCGCGGCGATGGACATCCCGCTGGCGCCCGTGGTGGTGGACTGGTTACGCGAACTGCGCACGCTGGCCGGCAACTCGGCCTACGTGCTGCCGGCGCATTCACGCAGCCGCGCGGCCCGGCATGGCGGCGACACCCACCTGAACAAGGACACGCTGCGCGAGGCCATCGACCACTGGCTGCGCGCCGCCAAGCCCGCGGTGCGCCGCTTCACGCCGCACGACCTGCGCAGCACCGTGAAGTCGCACCTGCGCGCGCTGGGCGTGCCGCGCGACATCTCGGAGATGTGCCTGAACCACAAGCTGTCGGGGGTGGAGGGGATCTACGACCGGCACACGTACTTCGAGGAGAGGCGGGAGGCGTTGGGGAAGTGGGCGGCAGTGCTGTCCGCCTTGACTTCCAGTCACCCCGCCCGGCCTAGTTGAGCCGCGTTGATTCACCACCGACCCCTGGCTCTTGGCTGCAGGCCCACGGTCTCGCAGTTGCGCATCAAAGGAACAACGATCCGCTGATTTCAAGCACCACAGTCATGGTGATTCGGCGCCACGCCACCGACGCCCGTCGTTGATCGATGGAGTGAGCGTCAAAGGATCTCGACTATCTGCCGCTTGTCTCGGGGTCGGATACCGATAAACGGATTTCCAGTGCTGGGCGGGGCCGTTAGATGCCTGACGATGGCTTCCATCACGGGCGGGCATACGCCGTTGCCAAGCATCTTCACATGGTCCCGGCGCGTTCCATGTTCGAACCTGTACGTAGCTGGGAATCCCATTGCAGCCTTCAGTTCCTCTACCTGGAGCATTCGGAGGAATGGCGTACCCTTGCGCCAAGTCACTAGGCCAAAGCGGTCCAGCGTGGTTAGCGTGCGAATGGGCCGGTCAAGTGTCTGCCAGCCGCCGGAGCCGTCGGATCCGTAATAGACGATCAGGAAGGGTTCTTCTGCCTTCGTTTCGACTATTGCTCGTTCAGCTCGGGCCAGCGTCGCCTTCGCACGCCCTGGCAGATACAGGATGCGGGATGGCCACTTCGTACCCAGGTCGATGAAGGACCTTGCAGCCTTCTTCGCGACACCTTTGGGCAAAGGAACCGGCTCAGGCGCAGACCCGCGCCGGCAGAGCAGGAACAACCTACGCCTCGTCTGCGGCACGCCGAACTCGGCAGAGTCCAGGACCTGCGGCGTAACGCCATAGCCCATCTTCTCGAGCCTCTCGATCAGCGGGTCGTACCCGTGCCAGTCGCGCATCTGTACGACGTTCTCGAGCACTACCCACTTCGGATCGAGGTCCTGGATGTAGTTGAAGATGTAGTTCGCCGAGCGCCTACTCTCCTCCGAACGTGGTGCGCTTCCCTTCGCCACCGAGTGGTTCGTGCACTCCGGCGAGGCCAGTAGAAGTTGGACGCCGCGCTTCACCAGCGATTCGTCTGGCCTGCTTCGAGGACCAAGCCTTTGCGTAAAGACTGCCGCGTTCGGATGGTTGCTCTTGATCGTGGCGGTGGCCAAGTCCCAGGCATCGATCGCACCCACTAGTACCGCGCCGGCTTGGACGGCGCCCTGGCTGGAGCCCCCGGCGCCGCAGAACAGGTCAAGGGTATGGATGGGCATCCATACATTGTGCCTGCTCGAAACCGAGGCGACCAGGTGCGACGCCAGTTGCCTGTCCCTCACTTCGGCCCGCTTCTAGGCGCGCTTGCCCGCAGCGTGAGGAGGATGCGATCGTGGACTGCCGTGGCGCTCCGGTACAGCTGGTGCTCCCAAACGCGCACGACGACCCACCCCGCGCGGCGGAGCTTCCTGATGTTCCTGCAGTCCCGGGCGCGATTGGTCGCGATCTTCGCGTGCCAGAACGGCGAGAGTTTGTGCTCCCACGCAGGGAACCGCCATCCGTGCCAGAAATCGCCGTCAACTAGGATGACAACTCGCCGGCGGCGGAGCACGAAGTCCGGCCGCCCGGGAAGGTCGGATGCATGCTGCTCGAACTTGAACCGGTGCGCGCGCAGCATCGCCGCCACAATGAGTTCTGGGGTCGTGTCCTTGCCGCGGATCCGGCCCATCAGCAGGCTTCGCTGCTCAACCGTCATCACGTCGCGTCGTGTGCGCGCGTGTGACCAGCTGGAGCCTATCGCTTGACGTGTATGTTCCGTCTTCATGTCGACCTACGGTTCAGTCCCACCTCATCCCTCCGCACTAGTCGAATCGCTTGGCAACCTTGGCTATTCGCTCGAAGCGGCTGTTGCGGACCTGATCGACAACAGCATCGCCGCTGGAGCGTCGCTGGTTGAGGTCTGCTTTGAATGGAACGGAGGCGAGCCTTTCGCTCAGATTCTGGACGATGGCTGCGGCATGAACGAAGCCGAGCTTGTCGAGGCAATGAGGCTCGGAGGCACGGGGCCATTGGCGGTCAGGCGCAGCGACGATCTTGGCCGCTACGGCCTCGGACTAAAGACAGCGTCCTTCTCGCAATGCCGGCGGCTGACCGTCGGCAGCCGGCAGAGGGGCGACATTTCCGTGGCCCGATGGGACCTCGATGCGATGGCGACAGGCGGATCCTGGGACCTTCTCGAGGGTACGGCTCCGGGATCGGAGGACCGCATCAGCGCCATTGGGTCTCGCGGAGGGACGGGAACGCTGATCCTCTGGGAGGTCCTTAGGACCGGCACCGAGAGTTCGCTGGCGCGGTTTACCGAGGGGCTCGAACGAGTCGAGAGGCACTTGGCGATGGTGTTCCACCGCTACATCGACGGCGACCAGCGACGGGTGGTGATTCGATTCAACGGTCAAGCCTTGAAGGGCTGGGATCCCTTTGTCGTTGCGAATCCGGCAACGATGCCGCAACGGCCAGCTCGCCTGCGCGATGCATCCGGCCATGTAGAGGTTCGCGGCTACGTGCTGCCGCATCGTGACCGATTCCGAAACTCCGACGAGCACGAGGCCGCTGGCGGTCCCGATGGATGGGTTGCGCAGCAGGGCTTCTACGTCTATCGGGCCGGCAGGCTCATCGTTGCCGGCGGCTGGCTCGGTCTCGGTGGTTCCCGCGAGTGGCTGCGCGACGAGGCCAGCCAGCTCGCTCGCATCCGCGTCGACATCCTGAACACCGGCGATAGGGCTTGGCGCATCGACGTCCGTAAGGCTACGGCTCGCCCCCCAGCTGCCTTGCGGGACTCCCTGACCCGCATCGCCGTCGACGTTCGCCGCGCTGCACGCGAGGTTTACGCGCACCGGGGCATGCGAGTTCCAAGTCCGGGAGGCGGACCTGCCGGCGGCCTGTGGAAGTCGACGGCCAGCCGGCGGTACCCGTATGCGATCAAGCGAGACCACCCGGCGGTCCAGGCTGTCATTGACGCAGCTGAAGATCCGTCCATGGTCGACGCGATGCTCCTCGCCATCGAGCGCAGTGCTCCGCTCTCGTTGGCCCCGAATAGCGTGCGGGCGGAGACCGAGGAAGTGGACGAGATCGTCCTTGCCGCAAACGTGCTGCTGCGCAACCTTCTCGCGCTCGGACTGGATCGGACGACCGCGATAAATCGTGTCGCCGGCTCGGAGCCGTTCAACCAGGTTTCGGGTATCGCTGAGCGGCTCCTGTTGGAAAATGCACGGGGTACTGGGGAGGACGGCACGTGACGCCAAAGATCAACGCGATCGCCGCGATGGCGCAGCAGCGCATGAAGCTGCTGAGGCCCGATGGCCCCTATGACCGGCCGTTCATCGCCGAAACCGTGTCGGCGGTCACCAGCGGGCTACCAGACATCGGCGACGAGGACCTGCGCGCCGCGATCGCGGAGATCGAGGCCAGGGAACAGGTCACGATAGGGCGGCCGACGAAGCTCAAGGACGACACCGGTCACGTTCCCTGGTACTTCGGGCAGCGACGCAGCGTAGGTCGGGTTTTCTACAACCGGTATGCGGCCTATCTTCAACAAGTGGAAGGTTGGGGGACTGGGCTCCTCGACTCGCTCGACGATTCCACGGATGCGGTCATGGAACTGCTCGAGGCTCCGGAACGGCCGGGCCCATGGGACCGGCGCGGTCTCGTGTTGGGCCACGTCCAGTCGGGCAAGACGGCGAACTACGCGGGGCTGCTCTGCAAGGCAGCCGATGCTGGCTACCGCCTCTTGATCGTGCTGGCCGGCATGCACAACGTGTTGCGCCTGCAAACGCAGCTCCGGCTAGACCGCGACTTCCTCGGCTACAAGTCGACATCTGTCGGCTCGCCGGAAGGGTTCACCTGGGTCGGCGTCGGCAACATAGACCGGCGGCCCAGGGCCGACTTCCTGACGACACGGACCGCCGGTGGCGATTTCAACCGCGCAGCCGCCGACCGCGCCGGTATTGCCCCTGAAAGCAGGCCGCTTCTGCTGGTCGTCAAGAAGAACGCGAAGATCCTGGCGAACCTGAACGCCTGGGTCGGCGACTTCCTGGTGCCGCGAGGAGATACGCGCGAAATCCCTCTGCTCGTGATCGACGACGAGGCGGATCAGGCGTCCGTCGATACGGGTGAGCAAGACTTCATCGACGGGCTGCCGGATCCGGACTACGAACCAAAACGCGTCAATGGCGAGATCCGTAAGCTGCTGAAGTCCTTCCACAAGTCGGCATATGTTGCGTACACGGCGACGCCGTTCGCGAACATCCTTGTTCACGACCAGCGCGAAACCGACCAGCACGGGGCCGACGTGTTCCCGCGCAGCTTCATCATCAATCTGCCTCGGCCGTCGTCCTACATCGGTCCGGTCGAGGTCTTCGGCATCGCGCGCGAGGGCGCACCGATCGTCGGCATCCTCGACGCCTTCCGTGAAGTGGATCAGGTGCGCGAGAACTGGATGCCGCAGGACCACGACCGTTCGCACGTGCCGACGTTCGACGGCGCGGAGAGGCTCCCGCCCAGCCTGGAAGAGGCCGTCATGGCCTTCGTCTTGGCCGGTGCCGCGAGGCGCGCACGTGGGCAGGTGAACAAGCACAACTCGATGCTGATCCATGTCTCCAGGTTCAAGGACCTGCACCGAGTCGTCCACAGTCAGGTGGAGGACTGGTTCACAGTCTTCCGGCGTCAGCTGCGCTACTCGCCCGCTGAGATGATTCAACGCCTGAGCGAGCTTTGGCACTCGGACTTCGTGCCTTCGTCGACGGAGTCCGTCGCCAATGGCTTCGATCCTGGAGTCCCGCTGCCTGGCTGGGACGAGGTGCGTGAGCAGCTGGCCGATGTCGTGGACCGGATCAAGGTCGTAGTCGTGAACAGCGACTCGCTGGAGCCCTTGGACTACGAGGCCCACTCGGACACCGGGCTCAACGTCATCGCAGTCGGCGGTGACAAACTCTCGCGCGGTCTGACGCTCGAGGGACTTTCGGTGAGCTACTTTCTCCGGGCATCGCGCATGTACGACAGCCTGATGCAGATGGGCCGCTGGTTCGGGTATAGGCACGGTTACGTCGATCTCTGCCGCCTCTACACGACAGAGGACTTGCGGCTCCACTACCGGCACGTCGCGTCGGCCGCGGAGGAATTGCGCGAGCAGCTCGACCACATGCAGGCACTGGGCGAGACGCCAGAGCGCTACGGGCTAAAGATTCAGTCGCACTCGTTCCTGCTCGTCACCGCCCGAAACAAGATGCGGTACACGAACGAATACGAGGTGAGCTTCGCCGGCCAGGGGAAGATCCAGACGGTATTCGATCGCGATCCGACGGTGATCCGGGCCAATGCAGCGCACACGGTCGACTTCCTGGCGCGGCAGGGCGCGCCAGTAGAAACCGGAAGGGTGATCTCCCTGCCCGATGGAACTCAGGCGGCCTGGAACGGCCGCTTGATCTGGACCGGTGTGCCCGGCACCGAGGTCGCCTCCTGGCTGCGTCGTCTCCGCTTCGTGCCGGAGTCGTACGACGTGTCAGGCCTGCGCATGGCCGAATACATCGACGCCCAGGCGGCCGTGGGTGAACTCTCCGATTGGACCGTAGTGGTGCCGGCTACCGGCGCCGGTCGTTCGATGAAGCTTGGCAATCACGAGGTCAAGACAGCCCGTCGCAAGGTGCTCGACCGCGAGGGTCGCGTCATCCGGAAGGACCGCTACGTGGTCGGGACGATCCTCGACCCCTGGGACGAGTCCATTGATCTCGACCCGGCTCAATTCGCTGCTGCCCTGGACATGACCAATCGCGCGCGGGCCGAGAAGGGGCTCAAGGCGGAGGACCGCCCGGCTGGCGGCCCGGTACGCGCTGTGCGAGGTAAGGGCTGGGCCGAGGCAGGGGTGACTGGCGATCCTCGGAGAGGTCTCGTAATCATCTATCCGCTCGACCCTGCGGAACCTGCCATCGACGTCGATGTGCCCATCGTCGGCATCGTCGTGAGCTTCCCGGAGTCGGATACCGCAAGGGCGGTGAGATACCGATTCAACACGGTTCTCGACCGGGTGGAGTTGGTGTGACTGCAGGGGTCCGCGATGCACTGGTGGCGTCCTGGGACTCCCTGGCCCGAGGTCCCGCCGGCGACCGCGAGTGGCGCGCGCTTCGCATCGAGCTTGCGCATAGGCTCGACGTGTTCGCGGCCATGCGCGAAACCGACAGCGCGCGTGCTGTGCTCTTCGAATGCCCGTTGGCATACGCGCCCGCCTGGCGATTGCGCTTCGAGAGTGAAGGGCTACATCTTGCCGACGACAGGGAGGGACGGCAGGGCAGCCGCAGGATCGCATTGACGCTGGAGCGCACCGATCTCGAAGCGGTGTTCCTCGTCGTGGCCGAGGATCTCATTGAGTCGTCAAGGGCCGCAGATGACGTCCAAGAGGCGGTCGCGACATTGGGAGCCCGGCTTTCGGCTTGGCAGACGTGTCTGAAGCTGCGGCGGGACGGATTCGGTCAGGAGCGCATGCTCGGCTTGTACGGAGAGCTGGTGCTGCTTGAACGCCTGGCCTCCCTGGTCGGGATGGCACGTGCGGTGGCCGTCTGGACCGGACCGGAACGCGGGCTACACGACTTCGAGGCTGGTGCCTTCGCGGTCGAAGTGAAGACGAGTCAGGGTGCGTCGGGAGCCGTGCGCATCGGATCGCTTGATCAACTCGACCCGTCGGGACTGCGGCAGCTTGCGTTGTGCCGCATCGTCGTCGTGCCTGACGTTGTCGGCACCAGCCTAGTCGACTTAGCCGCGCGCGCGCGGGCCGCTGCGGTCGTCGCAGGACCTGCGGTTGTCAGAGGGTTTGATCAGCGACTACTGATGAGCGGCTATGTCGATCCCAGCGAACGGGATGCGCCGTTTGAGCCCCTGTCCGTGGTCGGAGTCGAGGCCTATGAGGTTTGCAGGGACTTCCCGCGCGTGACCCGGGAAACCGTACCGGCGGCCGTGCTCTCGGCCGAGTACCGGCTCGATGCCACTGCGGCGAACAGCTATCGGATGACGGACGCGGCGTTCGACGCGTTGTTGGCGAGCTTCGAGGAGAAGAGTTGAATGAGCGGCGGTGAGGACGGAGTCGACAAGTTCGCGCGGGGGCTCGCTGCTGAAATTGCCGAGGCGGGATCGCCATACGAGTCGGAGGAGTTGACTAGGCTGACGCTGGAGCGACTCGCTGAAGAGGCGGTCTTCGAGAACCCCATTCTTCTGATGCAGGAAGGCTCGTTTGGCCGCGGCCGGTATGCAATCTCCGGCTATTCAATCTCCGACGAGGAGGACCGTCTCACACTGTTCGCGACGCTCTACTTCGGTGTGCTGCCGCCGCGGTCAGTGACGGCGGGGGATCTGAAGCAGGCGGCTGAACTCGCAGCCCGCTTTCTCTGGTACAGCGCACAGGGGCTGCACGAGAAGATCGAGCCTGCGAACACGGACGCCAGCGATCTGGCTCGACGGCTGTTCGACCTGTCGGCGACCGCGCGCATCAGCCACCTCAAGGTTGTCGTGCTCACCGATGGCAGGGTCGAAGGCCGCGAGGTCGAGTTGACTGACCGAGAAGGCACCCGCGTCGAGGTTGAGTTGTTCGGCATCGAGAGGCTACACAGGATTCTTGGGGAAGGCGTTTCGCGAGAGGACATCGTCGTCGATCTCGAGGAGATGGGTTCCGGCCCGCTCGCATGCCTCGACTGCGGCTATGAGGGCGACTACCGGGCCTATCTCGCTGTCGTTCCCGGCACGCTGCTAGCCGCTGCATACCAGCGCTACGGGACTCGGCTCCTGGAGTTGAACGTGCGGGCCTTCCTGGGCCTCCGTGGTCGGAAAAGTGTCAATGCCGGCCTCAGGACGACGCTCCGCGAGGAACCGCAGCACTTCCTTGCGTACAACAACGGGATAGTCGCCACGGTTGACGGTATCGACCTGAATCAGGCCGGCGACGGATCGCTATCGGTGTCCAGACTTACGGGTCTCCAGATCGTCAACGGCGGCCAGACCACCGCGTCGATTCACCGCGCCGTCACGGTCGACCGCATCGACGTCTCCAGCGTCCGTGTGCCCGCGAAGATCATCGTGGTCCAGCAGGATGACCTCTCCAGGATGGTTGCTGCGATTTCGCGCTCGGCCAATAGCCAGAACACGGTCCAGCCTGCCGATTTCTCCGCTAACGACCCCTTCCACGTTGCGGTCGAATCGCTTGCCGCGAACGGCGGATTCTCAGGTGAAACGCAACACCTTCAAGGTGAGAGGTGGCGAGTTGCAAACTAGCTGCTTCTCTTCCGGCAAGAAGGATCTGCAACATGGGAAGTCAGCAACTCGCCGACTGGGAACGGTACTTGGTTGCCCGGGGCAAGTCCAGAGGAGACAGCATCAGGCAGATAGCGAGGGAATTGGGCAGGAGCCCGTCGACGATCAGTCGGGAGGTCAGGCGCAACGCGGACAGGAGCGACGGGAGGTACCGAGCTGAGAAGGCGATCAGCTACGCGAGGGCCAGGCGCAGGCAAAGCCGCAAGGGGACGCAGTTTGAGGCTGGACAGGTTCAGGAGGTGCACAACCTGATGCAGGGCAAGTGGAGCCCGGAGCAGGTCAGCGGCAGGCTGCGCAAGCTTGGGCGGCTGGACATCGGGAAGGCGACCATCTACAGATGGTTGGCCAGGGACAAGGCGCAGGGAGGCAGCAGCTGGCTGCAAACGAGGCAACTGTCACACCGGTACCGCAAGGGCTACAGGGTGAAGGATCGCAGAGGGAGGATGAGTGGGAAGAGGCCCCTGAGCGAGCGGCCGCAAGGGGCGACGGACAGGAGCGAAGTGGGGCACTACGAGGGGGACACGGTGATGGGCAAGGACGGTCGGCACTGCCTGCTGACGCTGGTGGACAGGAAGACGAGATGGACAAGGATCCTGAAGCTGCCGGCCAGGCAGGTCAGCGAGGTGAACAAGGCGCTGATCAGAGAAGTGAGGGCGGGCAGGCTGAAGATGAAGAGCCTGACGCTGGACAACGGGACGGAGTTCCACGGGTTCAAGGAACTGGAGGAGAAGCTGGGCATCAAGATCTACTTCGCGCAGCCGTACCACTCATGGGAGCGGGGAACGAACGAGAACACGAACGGGCTGATCAGGCAGTACCTGCCCAAGGGAACATGCTTCAAGGAACTGACGCAGCGCCGATGCAACGAGATCGAGCGAGAGCTCAATGACAGACCGAGGAAGGTCCTCGGGTTCGATACGCCGAATGAAGCGTATGCCGAAGAGTGTTGCGTTTAGTATGGGAATTCGTGGCGGCCAATGAAGCGGCGGCATTGCCCGATGGCGCGATGCCGCCGCTGACCCATCAGCAGTGCTCACCGGTGAACTGCCGATCCAGCACGATCAACGCCTCCACGTTTTCCGGCAGTACGAGGCCCAGCTGCTCGCACGCTTTCCGGAAGCCCTGCAATTGCCGCTCGAGCCCCACCTCCGAGTTCTTCCGCGACAGCTCGCGAAAAAGCTCCACGGCCGCGTGCTGCTGGGCGCGCTGGATGTCCAGCAGGATGTCGCCCAGCACGTCCAGCCGCCACGTGGGCGAGTTGCCCATGAAGGCGGCCGTCGGCACGAAGGCGCCTTCGGCGTGTTCGTCGCAGATGTGGAACAGGTCCCTGGCGCTGCGCATGCCGGGCAGGATCTCTTCGCGCGTGGGCACGTCGATGCCGGGGCTCAGCCAGTACGGGCTGCGTTCCTGGGTTTCGTCGGTCACGAACATCATTCATCTCCTTGGGGTTCGGGGTTGCGGGTGTCGGGGTTCGGGTGGGCTGCGGGTGAAGACGCCGGGGCGCCGGGGTGGTGTCGGCCCAGGTACGCATTGACGATCGCCGGGCGGCCGTGGCCCAGGTGCTCGGCGATGGCCTGGCGCGCGTGCGCGTCGAGCGCCGCGTCCACCGCGCCGCCGCCGGCCACCGGGGGCGGCTGGCCGGTCATCGCGCAGTAGGCATCGGCCGCGTCCTGGTGGCGCAGGCCGTGCGGCACCACCTTCAGGCCGGCGCGGGTGATGCCGTGGCGTTCCATCACGTAGCGCAGCCGCCGCTCGGCCTGCGCCAGCGTGCGGCGCGGGTCGCTGACGCTGTCGTCGGGACCGATGGCCAAGCGGCAGGCCTGCGCCACGGCGGCCTCGCGCTGCGGGGTGTCGATGGGCAGCAGCCGGTCGCGGCCGCCCTTGGTGCCGCGGTGCGTGTCCAGGTAGCGCGCCGGGCCGTCGGCGGGGCGGCCGGCCTGCTGCGCGGTCAGCACGTCCCGGTGGGGCCGCAACATCAGGCTTTCCTTGAAGCGCAGGCCAAAGGCCTGCATCAGCCGCAACGACACGGCGGCGTGCCGGTCGTGGGCTTCCACCTCGCGGATCACCGCGTCGGCATCCACGCCCTGCGCGCGCCAGGTCTTGTCCACCGTGGCGGCCAGGCTGCGGCGGTGCAGCGCGGGGTCGTCGAGGTAGCTGGCGATGGGCTTCAGCAGGCGCGGCTTGCCGATCCAGCCGGCAAAGGTGCGCATGAAGCTGAAGTAGGTCTGGATGGTGGCCGGGCTCATGCGGCCGGCGTGCGCCTCGGCCTGCCAGTGCGCGGTGACGGCCTCGACATGCCGGCCGCTGAACGAGCGCGGGTCGAGCTTGAAGCGCTTGGAGTGCTGGCGCAGGAAGGTGAAGAGCCAGTGGCAGAAGCGCGCCCGCTCGGCGATGGTCTTGTGGCTCACGCCCTTGTGCTTGCTGCTGTGGCGCCAGTTGTGCTGCTGCAGGATCAGGTTCAGCACGTAGGTGCCGCGGCGCGGGTTCAGCGGCAGATCGGTCAGTGCCGGCTGCTCATAGGTGCGTGGCCGGGCGATGGGCACGGCGCGCGCGGGGCGGCGTGTGGGGGCGGGCGTGGGGCGGTGCGGTGTGGCGGGCATGGGGCGAGTCCTCGGCAGTTGAAACGGTAGAACCCTGTGGTGCAGGCATCGGCGGGTTCCGGGGCCGATGCCTGGCCAGTGGCTTGCGGCGGCCACCCCGAAGGGCTGCCACCGCGCGGAGGTTCGTAAAAGCGATCGCCAGCCAGCACGCGTCGGGCGCGATGTGGCGTCTGCCGAAGCAGACCAGGCCCTCCAGGGGCCCGAGGCAACCCCGGGGGCTTGACTCCCGGTGCGGCGCCCGAGCGGCACCGCGAACTCGTCCCCCACGCCGGTCTGACTGGCAGCGCCCGTTCCGCGACGGGCGCGCAGGCCGTTCACGCGGGCCCTGCCGCCGCCCGGCGGCAATCGCCGAGGGCACTGCAGGGCTGGCTTGCAAGCAGAGGCCAATGCGTGAGCGCGTGGGGGAGGAACTCGAACGCCGGCTCCGCAGAGCAGGCGCATTTCGCAGCCCGGAACGGGTGCGAGAGCTGGGGACGGTCACTGCCGCGGCCTCTGGGGCCGGGCAGGCATCGATGGTCAGGCCACCGGTCGGGGCAGGGCCGCTCGGGGCGGCGGCTGCCGGGTGCGCCTCACCTCGGGCCGGTGTCGGGCACAGGCTCGAGGGTGGCGCCAGGGTCGGGCCCTGGCGTGGCGCGATGGCGTCGATGACGACGCAGCGACGCGCGTGCGTCGGCTTCTGTGCGCGCCCGCCGTGGCGGGCGCAATGGTGACGAGGTCACTGCTCCAAGGCTTGCAGTCTTGCGACTTCGGGGGCTCGATGCCGCCCAGGGCTGCCAGCTGATCCCTGCTTGCGCACCGGCAGTGTGGGCTGCCAGGGCGGGCCTTGCAACCGCGAAATTCGCCGATTGGCGAGCCGATGGCGAAAGGGCCGTGATTTCGCCTGGGGTTGACGGGAAGGTGTTCTACCTCTGGGTCCGAACGGCGATCAGGAACGAGGTGCGTGGCCTTGTCGGAGCGCCCGCAGATCGCGGTCTGGTGATACGGCAGCGCGGGTTCCGGGGCGCGCCGGGAGGCCGTGACGTCGTGCCTGGTCGGCCGCTGGCAATGGGGTGTTTGCCAGCACACGGTGCGCGTATAGCGCAGTGTCGGTGGGTGGCGGTGTTGGCGTTCAACGCGCCCTTGACGAGCGCGTTCGCGGGTCGAGCCTGGTGGCGCTGTACCGAGGAGTCACCATGCCCGACCTGCAGACCTTCCACGGCCACCTGGTCGACGTGCGGCGCCACGTCAACGTGCACTGGCGCCACCTGCACCCCATCGCGCCGACCGACCGCTACGAGCTGTGGCTGCGCGCGCCCGACGGCACCGAGCGCAAGTTCACCGTCCACACCCGCGAGATGCCGGCGCGCCGCGGGCACGAGGTGAGCCTGATCACCACCACGCACCGCCGCCCGCGCGTGCTGGCCCTGGCCAACTGGACGACGATCGACGGCGTCAACTACGCCCGCAGCGAGCCGCCGGGGTTGGTGAGGGTGGGTGACGTGCTGTGGCTGGCCGCGGGGTTTGTCGGCATGACGGCCTGGTTGGGAGATGCGGGGATGGTGCTGTTCTTGCCCGCGGCGGCGGTGGTGCTGGCGGTCGTGGCGACGGTGCGCTGGGTGGCGCGGCAGCGGCTGGCGTGGCGGGTGGATCGGGCGATCGATCTTGAGGCGTGGCGGACTTCGAGCGCGGTCGTGCGAATGCATTGAGTTGGCAGGCACGTGCACGATCCTCCTCCTCGTGCCCATACTCCAAGTCTTCGGCGCCGTTGAGAAGTGGTCGCCAAAATCTGAACCTTGATGCCTTAGTGAAGTGTCACGGACTCGTCTTACAGGCAAGCAGAGCGACAGCTTCACTCACTCTGACAGCGGTGCCTTGCCGTCAGATCGGCCGTCTGGCTTTACGAACTCGTCTGCGGCGGGGTCCGGTGGCCCTTCTTCGGCCGACCTCCGGAAGGCGCTGCCCTTTTGCGCTCTTGCGATCGACATCTCCACAATCCGGTCGATCACGCGGTCTGCAGTGTTCCACTTCATCACCAGCCTCCCAGGATCCATTCCATACTCTGCAACAATGTCGCGTAGTTGATCCAGGGTTAGACCCTCAAGCGCGTTTCGAAGCGCTTGCTCGCCCTCTCTCACTATCTGAACTGGATCTAGAGCGGCTGCGGTTCGCCTGTTCTTGCCTCGCTTCGCCTGACCTCTATCGGATGCCTCCGTAGCGGGCATTTCCTTGGGCACTCTGGCCTTCTGTCCTACAGGATCGAGAGCCTCTATCAAGGCTGCCTCGAAAGCGGGGTTGCGTTCGGCTTCGTCAAGCACCACGCGCATGAGGCGACCCAGCGTGGTCTTGAGGCTCACAGATCATCCTCCAGGTCGTTCCAGATCTCCTTCGCTAGCTCGATGTAGGTCGAGGTAAGTCCGTTCGGGTCCGAGCCGTACTTCTGTCGAAGAGTGCGCTTGAAGGGGGAGTACTCGGCTGCGGCTGACGCAGTGTTGGTCTGCTTGACCTTTGTCGTGTAGACGTCGGGCAGGTTCGCGTCCGTCTGGAGCTGTCTCAGCACCGTGTTATGCACCGTTGAGTTGGCCTGATACTTGGTGATCACGACGCCCAAGGGCTCGATCTCCTCGCCTATCGCCTGGGCGAACTCGCCCACGCGAGTAACGATCTGCGGAATGCCGTACGTCGAGAGGTGGTCGGGAATGGTGGGGATGATGTATGCATCGGACAGGCGCAGACCATTCAGCGTGACGATGCCCAGGTTCGGCGGGCAGTCGACGATGACGATGTCGTAGTCGTCCAACTTCGCCTTAACCGCGCGCCAAAGCAGCTCGACAGGGTTGACCGCGTAGAACTTGCCTGACGGAGCCGAGGCGAGTTGATCCTGCACGTCGATCAAGTCAAGGCTTGATGGCAACAGGTCAATGGTTCTGGCTTCCTGCACGTCGCCGACTCGTTTTTGGAGCGTCGCCTCCAGATTGAACTTCTTCACATCGGGGTTCATCGCATCCTTGAACAGCTGGGCCAACGTGTGGCCCTGGTTGTTCAGCTCGAGCCACTTGTCTTCGCCCAAGAGCATGATGGTGGCGTTGGTCTGCGGGTCGAGATCGATCACGAGAACTTTCTTCCGCATCTCGCCCGAGAAGACCTCGGCCAGAGCCACGGACGTGGTCGTCTTCGCAACGCCGCCCTTCAAGTTGATCGTCGAAATCACATGAGCCATAGGAGTGTTCCTCTTGTTTCTCTTGAGCCAAGACCGAATCTGCGAGCGCTTGAAGACAGGGCCGGACGCCAGCTCTGCGACTGGGCGAGGAAAGTCCGACGACCTGACGCGCCAGTTGGCAACGGCTTGCCTGGAGACGCCGACCATCTCGGCGATCTCGCCGATACCTACAAGTTCATCGCTCTGCTGAGTCATGTCACCCTGTGAACATCATTCACAGCAGAAGTGTACATCGTACACAACTGAGGTCAAGGCCTGGGAGTGAGGCTCATGACCGCGGCCGGGGAAGAAAAAATTATCGCCATCCAGGAAGTTCATGTGCAAGAATGGATGAAATATTCATCCGGAGCCGATCATGCTGCTCGAGTTCCGCATCCGCAACTTCCGGTCGATCAAGGACGAGCAGTCCCTGAGCTTTGTGGCCGCGCCGGCCGACAAGGAACTGGCCGCCACGCACCTGGCGCCGACCGGCCTGAAGGCCTTGCCCCAGGCCGTTCGCTCGGCGGTGCTGTACGGGCCCAATGCCAGCGGCAAGAGCACGTTGCTCTTTGCGCTGAACTACCTTCGGGCGATGGTGGCCGAGTCGGCCACGGTCGTGCAGCCGGGTCAGACCTACAACGTCCAGCCTTTCCGGCTCGACCCGGCTACGGCCAGCCAGCCAACCGAGTTCGAGGCCAGTTTCCTGGTCGACGGCATCCGCCATCAGTACAGCTTCGCGATGACGGCCGATCGCATCGTCAGCGAGCAGCTGATGGTCTGGCGCACCGCGAAGCCCACGCAGTGGTTCAGCCGCCGCCTGGACGACAGTGGTGAACGCTACGTCTACGAGTTCAGCGCCTACCTGACCGGCCCGCGCAAGCTCTGGCAGGAGAGCACGCGGCCCAACGCGCTGTTCCTGTCGACGGCGGCGCAGCTCAACAGCGAGTTGCTCGGCCCGGTGGCGCGGTGGTTGGTGCAGGGCCTGGTGTACTTGCCGGCGGGCGCGTTCATCGACCACGCGTTCACGACGGCATTGCTGGAATCGACGGAGGGCCGTGCCGCGGTTCGAGACTTCCTGGCGACGGCAGACATCTCCATCGCCGAGGTGTCGGCTGTGCCGCGAAAGGGGCTCCGCGGCCAAGTGATGTTTCAGCCCGGGGGTGTTGCCCAGGCCCGGCAGGAGGAAGGGGAGTTCCTCTTTCCGATCTTCGAGCACCGCACCGAGCAGGGCAGCGCGAAGTTCGAGCTGCACGAGGAGTCCGAAGGCACGCAGCGCCTGTTCAGCCTGGCCGCGCCGGTGCTGGATGTGCTCAAGCATGGCCGCGTGCTGGTGGTGGATGAACTGGATCGCAGCCTGCACACCCTGCTGGTCCGGCGTTTGGTCGGCATGTTCCACGACCCGGTGCTGAACCCGCACGGCGCGCAGCTGGTCTTCAGCACGCACGACACGTCGTTGCTGGACCACACGTTGTTCCGGCGCGACCAGGTGTGGTTCGCCGAGAAGGACGGAACGCAGGCCACGCGGATCTTCCCGCTGTCGGATTTCAGCCCGCGCAAGCATGAGGCGTGGGAACGCGGCTACCTGATGGGGCGCTACGGGGCGGTGCCGATGTTCTCCGCCTTGCCGGAGACGGCGTCGTCGGTGGTCGCGCCGTCGGCGCGCTCGGCTCCGGGTGCTCCGGTGACGGTCTGACGGACCCGCATGCCTGATGGGTAAGGACGGTCAGCCCAAACACCGGCAGGCGGCGCGTGAACTGATGCGGCGCAAGGCGCAGCGCCAGCCTGCCGAGCGCCTGCTCATCGTGTGCGAAGGGTCGAAGACCGAGCCCCTGTACCTGGGCGAGATCCGGCAGCAGTTGCGGCTGCCGTCGGCCAACGTGCAGGTCCAACCTGCAGCCTACGGCACCGAGCCGCTCAGGATCGTCGAGTACGCCGAGCGACTGTTCACCGAGGGCCAGCGCGCGCTTGGCATCCACGCGCGGAGCTTCGATCGGGTCGTCGTTGTGTTCGACCGCGACGAGCACCACACCTACCACGCTGCATTGCAGCGTGTTGCGGCACTCAATGGGCGGCTCGAGAACGACGAACGGGTCAAGGTGCCCTTCGAGGCCGTGGTCTCCGTGCCTTGCTTCGAGCTGTGGCTGCTGCTGCACTTCGAGGACGTGTTCGCGCCGCTCCATCGCGACGAGGCTCTCGCCCGGCTTCGGGTGCATGTGGCTGGCTACACCAAGGGCCAGGGCTCACACTGGGCTGTGACGCATGAGCGCCTCGATGTCGCAACGGCGCGAGCCGAAGCGTTGCTGGCTGCGGGACACACGGCCGAGGATGGCACGCAGCCCTACACGAACATGCACGCGCTGGTGCACCGCCTGCTGCATCTCAAGGACCAAGCCGCTTGACCGGTGAGGGACGGGCAGCCTGGCAGGACGGTTTGCAGAGAACACGGTCAGGGAGAACAACTTGGCACAAGGCTCCGAGTCGGTCGCGATCTACTGGGACTTCGAGAACCTGCACGCCAACCTGGTGGATCAGGCTCATGGCCAGGGCGCCTATCTGGCCAACAGGTTCAGGCCTCAGGACGAGGTGATCGATGTCGAGACGATCGTCGAGTACGCACTCTCGCTCGGCCCGATCGCCATCAATCGCGCTTTCGCCAACTGGGTGTCCTTCAATCGCTACAAGCAGTCCCTGCTGCAGGCTGCGATCGAGCTGATCCAGGTCTTTCCGCCCGGTGCCAACGCGAAGAACGGAGCCGACATCAAGCTCTGCCTGGACGTGATGGAGGACATGGTCCGCTTTCCGCACATCGGGACCATCATCGTCGTCGGCGGCGACAGCGACTACATGCCCCTGTCCTACAAGGTGAAGGCTGCAGGGCGAACGCTGGTGGGCATCGGCAGCCGGCGCGGAACGAACCAGCACTGGGCTCGAAGCTGCCACGAGTTCAAGTTCTACGAAGCGCTGCTGGCACCGACGGTGCCGGCCGCAGAGGCAGTAGCTTCAACGCAGCCACCGGCTGGCGCGATAGCCCCGGCTGCGGCGGGTGAGCCTGTCGCCCCAGCGGCGCAGCCGGCCGCGGCTGCGGCCGAAGCTTCAGGCGCCGATGCGAATTCCACGTCTCAGCTGGAGGAGATGCGGACGCTACTCGACGTGGCCGAGACCGCGGCGGCTCAGCGCAAGGCTGCGCGCGATCTTGTCGGCAAGGCCATAGCGCGCCTGGCGCAGAACCGTGGCGAGACCTGGATCCAGAAGGCGAGACTCCGGCCGTTCATCCAACGCATCGACTCGACCTTTCACGAATCAAGCTATGGCTTCTCGACCTTCAACGAGATGCTGGCCTCGATGAGCGACCTGGTCGAGGTGCGGCGGGGTGAGTTCGATCACGAGCTGCGCCTGCGGCCTGCCGTGACGGAACCGGCCGCTTGACGACGCGTCATGACCTTGGTGGTTGGCGTCTCGGGAAACTTGAGTTTCCGTACGACCAGTAGACTTGCCAGCCAGTGAACGAGCCCCGCTTCATCGGGTGTCGAGGCGTCCCATGAAAGCCCACGCAATCCAGGTAGCCAGACGGGTAGCTCGAACCGACACACACCGAGGGCGTGAGCGCAAGTTGTTGTCCCGTCAACGCTTTCCGAATCCGCCCCCTCAATACGACATCGTTCTGATGTAGGGCCACCTCCAGGCCCACCTGAACGGCCCGGCTGAACCAGCCCTCGCGACACAATCGCGCCATGCAGCGCACCCCCAAAGACCTGCAAGGCGCCATCAGCCTGCTCGAATCGCAGCGCGAGCGGCTGGGCGATTCGGCCACCGATGCCGCGCTGGCCAGCCTGCGCGCCGAGTTGCAGGCGCTGGCGCCGCCAGCGCTGGCCGATGAGGCTGCCCGCCAGCCGCTGGCCGCCGAAAGGCCGCTGCGGCTGGTGTCGGTGCTGTTTCTCGACGTCGTCGGCTCCACGGCCTTGACCCAGTCGATGGACGCCGAAGACACCTACACGGTGATGGACGGCGCCCTGTCGGCCTTCACCGAAGTCATCGACCGCCATGGCGGCCAGGTGCTGGAATACGCCGGTGACAGCGTGCTGGCGGCCTTCGGCATCGAAGAAGTGCGCGAAGACGATGCCGAGCGTGCCGTACTCGCCGGCCTGGCCCTGCTGCAGGCAGCCCAGGCCCAGGCGGCGCAGATCCGCCTGCGGCACCCGGGCTTGCCGGCGTTCTCCATCCGCGTGGGCGTGCACAGCGGCAGCGTGCTGCTCAGCGAAGGGGTGGACGGCCAGGGCCGCATGCGCGGCGCCACCGTCAACCTGGCCGCACGCATGGAACAAACCGCGCCGGTCGGCGGCCTGCGCATCAGCCAGGACACCTGGCGCCTGGTGCGCGGCTTGTTCGAGGCGCAGCCGCAGCCTCCCCTGCAGGTGAAGGGCCACGAGGAAGCGCTGCGCACCTGGCTCGTCACCGGGCTGCTGGAGCAACCCGTCAGCGCGGCCCGCCGCGGTGTCGACGGCGTGCATGCGCCGCTGCTGGGCCGCAGCGAGGAACTCGCCTGGCTCGAAGCCGCCTGCAGCAGCGCCAACGGCCTGCGCCGCGTGCTGCTGGTGGGCGAAGGCGGGCTGGGCAAGAGCCGGCTGCTGCACGAACTGCTGGCCCGGCGCGCCCACAGCCAGCCGCAGGCAGCGGCCTGGGTGGCGCGTGCGGCAGAACGGTTGCGCAACCGCCCCTACGGCCTGCTGCGCGAGCTGTTGCTGGCTGTGCTGGGCCTGCAGGCCCAGGGCGGCGCAGTCACCCTGGCACCGCAGGCCTGGCAGCAGGCCGCAGGGCCCTGGTTGCCGGCAGCAACAGCGGCCGAAGGCGCCAGCCTGCTGGGCCATTTGCTGGCGCTGCCCGGCCTTGGCGAAACCGACACGCACACCCCCCGGGCAGACGCCCGCGCACTGCGCGACGAGGCCTTCGAGCTGGCCCGGCAGATCTTGCGCGCCCTGGCCGCGCACCACGGCCCGCTGCTGCTGGCGCTGGACGACGTGCAGTGGGCCGACGACGGCTCGCTCGACTTTCTCGAACACCTGGCACAAGACCCGGGCGAACTGCCGCTGTGCCTGCTGGTGCTGGCCCGCCCGGCCTTGCTGGACCGCCGGCCCGCCTGGGCCGGCCCCGCCAGCCTGCAGCGGCTGCTGCAGCCGCTGCCCCCCAGCGCCAGGCTGGGGCTGGCGCAATCGCTGCTGCGCCGCGTGGCCGGCAGCGACCCTGCAGCAGCGCAAGCGATGGCGCAAGCCGTGGCCGCATCCAGCGAAGGCAACCCTTTCTTCATGGAAGAGCGGGTGAACATGCTCATCGACACCGGCGTGATTGCCGTGGACGGCGACAGCTGGAAGCTGCAGGCCGGCAATGCACAGCCGATGACCCTGCCCACCACGCTGCAGGGCCTGCTGCAGGCACGGCTGGACGCCCTGCCGGCCACCCGGCGGCGCGCTCTGCAGACGGCGGCCATCGTCGGCGCCACCTTCTGGGACCAGCCCCTGGCCGTGCTGGACGCCAGCGCGCCAGCCGCGCTGGGCGACCTGGTGCGGCGCGACCTCATCACGCCGCAGCCGCAAAGCCGCCTGCCCGATGCGCGCGAATTTGCGTTCAGGCACCACAGCCTGCACCAGGTGGCCTACGACAGCCTGCTCAAGCGCGTGAAGCAGGGCGCGCACCGAACGCTGGCGGCCTGGCTGGCGGCGCAGCCCGGCGCCGAGGCCCTGGCCGACCAGTTGGCCGAACATCTGGAACGCGCCGGCCAGGCGCAGGCCGCCTGCGCGGCCTGGCACCAGGCTGCCCAATTGGCACAGCGGCGGTTCGCGAATGCCGACGCTCTGGCCCACGTGGGCCGCGCGCTGGCCCTGCTGGACACAGCGGCGCCCGAACAGTGCGCGCAGCACCTGGCGCTGATCCTGCTCCGCCTGGACGTGCTGGAAACCATGTCCGACCGCGAAGGCATGGCCGATGCGGTGCGGGGCTTGTCGCAGCTGGCCGACGCGCACGGCGACCCGGCCTGGCGGAGCCAGGCGCTGCTGCGGCAGGCAAAGCACGAGTTTCACTTCGGTGATGCCCGAGCCGCACTCGCGCTGGCGCAACAAGCCCTGCGGCAGGCGCCAGCCGAACGGCTCGATATCGGGGCAGCCATCTGGTCCGAGACCATGCACGTGCTGTGCCGCCTGACGCGTTTCGAAGAAGCCACCAGCGCCGCCGCGCACGCCCTGCGACTGGCCCGCGCAGCAGGCCGCCCGCGCATCGAAGCCAGCACCCTGAACCAGCTGGGCATGATGGCCTTCGACCGCGGCGACATCGACGCCGCCATCAGCCACTACCAGGCCGCGCTGGCCCTGCACCGGGCCGTGGGCCATGTTTCCAACGAAGGCGGCACCTTGTGCAACCTGGCCTTCGCGGCGCTGGCTGTGGGCGACTACGACAGCGCGCAGGCGCAGTTCGAACAATCGGCAGCGCTGTGCGAACGCGTGGGGCAGCGCCAGAACCGCGCCATCATCGACATCAACCTGGGCATCGTGGCGCTGCTGCAAGGCCGGCCGCAGCTGGCAGCACAGCACGCGCAGCGCGCGCTGGCCACCCTCAGCACCCTGGGCGACCGCTGGGCCGAGGCTGCCGCCCTGCGCGTGGCCGGCCAGGCCGCGCTGCAGCTGGGGCAGTTGCAGGCCGCGCGCGACCGGTGCACCCAGTCACGCGACCTGTTCGATGCCTTGAAGATGGAGAACCTGGCGCTCGAAGCGATTGCCGCACTGGCCGAGGAAGCGCTGGCGCGGCAGGACACGGCAGCAGCGCTGGAGCACGCCGACGAGGTGTTGGCGCGGCTGGGTCGTGGCGTAGGCATCGAGGGCACCGACGAGCCGATGCGCATCCACTGGGCCACTTGGCGAGCGCTGCGGGCAGCAGCAGACCCCCGCGCCAGCAGCGTGCTGGCCGAAGCCCGGCGCGAGTTGCTGACCCGCGCCGGGCGGCTGCTGAGCCCCGTGCAGCGGCAGAACTTCCTCCAGCGCGTGGCCTGCCATCGCGAGCTGCTGGCGGCCAGCGGTGGTCTGGTTGGAACCGAGGCCAGTGAACTGTCGGCACACCCGACGGGAGCAGGCGCCACAGACGGGACAACAGAAACGACGCCGCTCAATTCGAGGAATTGACGATGCGCGGGTCGATCAGGCCCACATCCCCGCTGGGGTTCTGCACCATCACCCAGAACTCGTAGGTCTTGCTGGTCGCCGCCTTGGGGTTGTTGTCGTGCACCTTCAGCGTCGTGGCGCCGGTGCTCGGGTCCACATCCACGGTGATGGCATCGAAGACGTCCCCGGCTTCGCCGGCCGTCGAGGTTCCTCCGGACGTCGAAGGAACACTCTTCAGCGCGATGCCGCCGAGGTAGAAATTGCCAGCCAGGCCGGAGACGACGTTCGAGACGGTGAACTGAAAGGTCGGCTGCTTGCCGCTGAGCACGGTCAGGACGGTCGGGTTGCCGCTGGTGCTCAAGGCCGTCGGGTAGGCGTCGAAGAGCTTCCCGCCGCTATTGACCTTGTAGGGCAGCATGTCCCCGCTGATGGTGACCTCGCCCTGCCCATCGATCAACGCGATCGCCGGCGTGCACAAGCCCTGCTGCGGGCTGCTGCCGGTCAAGGGCTGGAATTGATTGCTGGCAGTGAATGCGAACATCAGGGTGACATTGGCCATGGTGCTTCCTCGGTGGTGGGTTGGGGCTGTTGCTTCTTCTTGCCGGGCTGGCGGTCGACGCCCAGGGCGCCTGCGCCGCGGGGCACATCTTCATCGCGAACGCCAGCGCCGCCCACGCCACTGTGCACGCCCGGGCTGTGCCGTTTTCACTTCCGCCCGCCAGCTTATGCTGTGCAGACACCCGCGGTTCTCGGCGTGCGCCCACCCACTCAGAGACACACCTTCCGATGCATTCGATCGACTGTCCCCATTGCGGCAAGGCCTTCAAGATCGACGAAGCCGGCTATGCCGACATCCTGAAACAGGTGCGCGACGCCGATTTCAGCCAGCAGCTGCAGGAACGGCTGGAAATCGCCGAGCGCGACAAGCGCAATGCCGTGGAACTGGCTGAGGCCAGGCTCGCCGCCGCGCAGCAAAAAGCCGCCATGGCCAAGGACGCGCAGATCCAGGACCTGAAAGCACAGCTCGAAGCCGGCGAAGTGGCGCGCAAGCTGGCGGTGGCCGAAGCCATGGCCCGCATCGAGAAGCAACGCGATGCGCTGGCCAACGAACTGGCCCAGGCCCGGCACGACCAGCAGGCCGCCGCCAGGCTGGCCGAAGCACAGCTCGAATACCAGTTGCAGAAAGCACTGGCCACCCAGCAGGCCGAAACGCAGGGCCTGAAGTCGCGGCTCGAATCCTTCGAACTGACACAAAAGCTGGCGCTTGCCGAAGCCCTGGCCGGGGTGGAAAAGGAACGCGACGAGCTGAAGAACGGGCTGGAACGCGCGCGGCTTGAAAAGCAGCTGGCCGAAAAGGCCTTGCAGGACAAGTACGAAACCCAGATCAAGGACCGCGACGAAGCCATCGAACGCCTGCGCGACATGAAGGCCCGGCTCTCGACCAAGATGCTGGGCGAGACGCTGGAACTCCATTGCGAGACGGAATTCAACCGCATCCGCGCCATGGCCTTCCCGCGCGCCTATTTCGAGAAGGACAACGACGCGCGCAGCGGCAGCAAGGGCGACTACATCTTCCGCGATGCCGACGAGGCCGGCACCGAGATCGTCTCGATCATGTTCGAGATGAAGAACGAGGCCGACCGCACGGCCACGAAGAACCGCAACGAAGATTTCCTGAAGGAACTGGACAAGGACCGCAGCGAAAAGGGCTGCGAATACGCCGTGCTGGTGTCGCTGCTGGAACCCGACAGCGAGCTCTACAACACCGGCATCGTCGATGTCTTCCACCGCTACCCGAAGATGTACGTAGTGCGGCCGCAGTTCTTCATTCCCATCATCACGCTGCTGCGCAATGCGGCGCTGAATTCACTGAAGTACAAGTCGGAACTGGCGCTGGTGAAAGCGCAGAACGTCGACATCACGAACTTCGAAGGCGAGCTCGAATCGTTCAAGGCCGCGTTCGCGAAGAACTACGACCTGGCGTCCAGGCGTTTCCAGACCGCCATCGACGAGATCGACAAGTCGATCGACCACCTGCAGAAGACCAAGGAAGCCCTGCTCGGCACCGACCGCAACCTGCGCCTGGCCAACGACAAGGCACAGGACGTGACGATCAAGAAGCTGACGCGCGGCAATCCGACCATGGCCGCCAAGTTCGCCGACATCAAGGACCCCGGACGCTCTGAAGGCGGCTGAGCCCGGCGCGCGTCGGTTCGCTCCAGCCCGGCGCGGGACCCATGACATTTGTCATGCCTGGCACCTGACTCCACGCACTGGCGGCCAGGCCCGGGCTGGCCCACAGTGGCGCCATTCGCCACGCCAGGAATTCGACGATGTCCGCCCCCATGCCACCGGTCGTTCAAGCCCGCAGCCTGGTCCGCCGTTATGGCGCGCTCACGGCACTGGCCGGGCTGGACCTGGACATCCACGCCGGCCAGGTCACCACCCTGCTCGGCCCCAACGGCGCCGGCAAGAGCACCCTGGTGGGCCTGGTGCTGGGCCGCCTGCGCGCCGACGCCGGCACGTTGCATGTGGCCGGCCACGCCCCGGGCAGTCTGGCCGCGCGGCAGGCCACCGGTGCCATGCTGCAGGCGGCCGCCCTGGCACCGCAGCTGACGGTGCAGGAGCACGTGGCCCTGTACAGCGGCTACTACCCCGGCGCTCGCCCGCTGGCCCAGTCGCTGGCGCTGGCCGGGCTGCAAGACCTGGCCCATCGCCGCTATGAAGCGCTCTCGGGCGGGCAGCAGCGGCGGGTGCAGTTTGCGCTGGCCATCTGCGGACGGCCGCGCCTGCTGGTGCTGGACGAACCCAGCCATGCGCTCGACGCCGAATCGCGCCGCGCACTGTGGCAAACGCTGCGCACGCTGGCCATCGAGGGCTGCGCCGTGCTGCTGACCACCCACCTGCTGGAAGAAGCCGAAGCCCTGTCCGACCGCGTGCTGCTGCTGGCCAGCGGCCGGCTGCTGGCCGACGGCACACCGGGCGAGATCCGCGCCCGCGTGGCGGCGCGCTGGGTGCGCTGCATCAGCACGCTGCCGCTGCTGCAACTGCGCGGCCTGCCCGGCGTCACGGCGGCCGAACATCGCGGCCGCCACGTGGCGCTGCGCACCCTGGCTGCAGAAGCCACGTTGCGCGCCCTGCTGGCCGCCGACGCCGCGCTGGCCGACCTGGAGGTGACGGGCACGAGCCTGGAAGACGCCGTGCTCGAACTGCTGCAAGGCGCGCCCCTGAAGGAGGCTGCATGAACACCCTGAGCCTGCTGTGGGCCGAGACCCAGGCCGAGTGGCGCAAGTCCTGGCGCCAGCCTGCCTTCGCCATTCCGACGCTGGTGATGCCCCTGGCCTTTTACGCGCTGTTCGGCATCGTCCTGGCCAGGCCGGGTGGCGGCAACGCGGCTTACCTGATGGCCACTTACGGCGTGTTTGCCGCGCTCGGCCCGGCCCTGTTCGCCTTCGGCGCCGGCGTCGCCCACGAACGCGAAACCGGGCAGCTGGCGCTCAAGCAGATTGCGCCGCTGCCGGTGCCCGTCGTCCTGGGTGCCAAGCTGCTCACCTGCGTGGGCTTCACCGCAGGGGTGCTGCTGGCGCTGTACGCCTTGGCGGCCTGGGGCGCCGGCGTGGTGCTGCCCCTTTCCAGCTGGCTGTCGCTGGCCCTGCTGCATGTGCTGGCGGCCGTGCCCATCGGGCTGCTGGGGCTGGTCATCGGGCTGCGCTTCGGTGGTTCGGCCGCCATGGGCGTGACCAACCTGGTGTTCCTGGCGCTGTCGGTGCTGGGGGGCCTGTGGATCCCGGTTTTCCTGTTCCCGGGCTGGATGCAGGCCCTGGCGCTGGCCATGCCCAGCTTTCACCTGGCCGAGCTGGCGCTGGCCATCAGCGGGCGCAGCATCGCCGGCAGCGCGCTGGGGCATGGCGCGGTCACGCTCGGCTTCACGCTTTTCTTCGCGGCCGCCGTGGCCTGGGCCTGGCGGCGGGCGCACCGCTGATGACACGGCCGGGTCCACCCGCGCAGCCGCCGGGCACGGCTCAGCGGCTGCGCGCCGCAGGCATCGGCCTGGCCGTGGCCACGGCGCTGGCGGCCTTCTTCCTGGCCCTGCCCGAGCCTGGCGAAGAACGGCTGGCGCCCCCCGCGCCGGGCTTCGTGGTGCAGGACGTGCGGCTGTTCGACGGCGAGATCCTGACCGACCGCGCCACCGTGGTGGTGCGTGCCGGCCGTGTCGTCGAAGCCGGCCCTGATCTGGCCGTGCCACCCGACCTGCCCGTGGTGGACGGCCGCGGCCACACCCTGCTGCCGGGGCTGATCGACGCCCATGTGCACACCTGGGGCAACGCCCTGGCCGAAACCCTGAACTTCGGCGTGACCACGGTGCTGGACATGTTCTCCGACCCCGCCGCGGCCCGCACACTGCGCCGCACCCGTGATGCCCTGGCCCCGCGCGAACACGCCGACCTGTTCAGCGCCGGCTGGCTGGCCACGGCCGCCGGCGGCCACGGCACGCAGTTCGGCCTGCCGGTGCCCACGCTGGCCACGCCCGACGAGGCCCCCGGCTGGGTCGACGCACGGCTGGCCGAAGGCTCCGACTTCGTCAAGATCGTCTACGAGCCGCGCGACGCCCACGGCCTGGGCCCGCCCTTCCCCTCGCTCGACCTCGCCACGATGACGGCCCTGGTGGCGGCCACGCAGGCCCGCGGGCACCGGGCGGTGGTGCACGTCACGCGGCTGGGGCCGGCGGTCGAGGCCGTCGAAGCCGGCGCCGACGGCCTGGTGCACGCACCCGCCGACCGCGTGGCCGACGAACGCCTGCTGCAGCAGGCACGCGACCGCGACGCCTTCGTCATCCCCACGCTGGCGGTGATTGCCGGCTTCGACCCCACCCCGCCACCCGCCGGTGAAGCGCGCGAAGGCCGGCGCTTCGCCGCCGACCCCGCGGTTCGCCCCTTCATCACGCCCGAACAACGGCGCGGGCTGGAATACGAGCCCGGCACGAAGCTGGTGATGTCGAACCTGCAGACAGCGCTGGACACGGTGCGTGCGCTGCATGCCGCCGGGGTGGACGTGCTGGCCGGCTCGGACGCGCCCAATCCCGGCACGGCCCATGGCGCCAGCCTGCACCACGAGCTGGAGCTGCTGGTGCGCGCCGGGCTCACGCCCACTGAAGCGCTGCGCGCCGCCACCGCCCTGCCAGCGCGCCGCTTCGGCCTGGCCGACCGCGGCCGCATCGCACCGGGCCAGCGCGCCGACCTGCTGCTGGTGGCCGGCGACCCCAGTGCCGACATCCGCGCCACACGGGCCATCGTGCGCATCTGGAAGAACGGCTCGGCCGTGGAGCGGCGCCGCTATCCTGAAGCACCGTGAGCGGCCGGCGGCTCCCGACGGCCTGCCACCATGAACACTTCGTCCATGAACACCACCACCCCGCCGGAACTGCAGCAGCTGGACCGCAACGCGCGCGGCATGGGCTACTGGTTCCTGGCCTACCTGCTGATCTACCCGCTGCCCTGGCTGAGCCGCCCGCCCAGCTGGCTGGACGTGCTGGCCTCGGTGGTCGGGGTGGCGGTTTTCCTGCCCTTCTACCTGGCGGGGTTCAACCGCAGCGACACCCGTGCCCTGCAATGCGGGGCGGCGGTGGCGGCCGTGGGCCTGGCGCTGCAACCTTTCGGCGGCATCTGGGGGGTGTTCATCGTCTATGCCTGCGGCATCCTGGGGGGCGTGCTGCCGCGGCGGCGCGCCGCCCAGGCCGTGGGCATCGTCGCTGCCCTGGTGGTCGGGCTGGTGTTGTGGCGCAGCCTGCCGCTGTGGGACTGGCTGCCGACGTTCTTCTTCAGCACGATGACGACCATGATCTCGATGTACTCCGCCGCCTACAGCGTGCAGAGCGCCGAGCTGCTGGCCTCGCGCGACGAGGCGCGGCGTCTGGCGGTGGCGGCCGAACGTGAACGCATCGCCCGCGACCTGCACGACATCCTGGGCCACACCCTCACGGCCGTGGCCGTGAAGGCCGACCTGGCCGGCCGCCTGGTCGACACCGACCCGGCGCGCGCGAAGGCCGAGATCGAGGACATCCACCGCACCGCCCGCACCGCGCTGGCCGATGTGCGCTCAGCCGTCACGGGCATGCGGTCCACGCGCCTGGCCACCGAGCTGGCCACCGCACGTCGCGCTTTGGCCAGCGCCGGCATCGGTTTCAGCACCCAGGGCGTGCCCCCGGCGTTGCCGCCGGCCGTGGAAACCGCGCTGGCCTTCGTGTTGCTGGAAGGCGTGACCAACGTCGTTCGCCATGCGCGGGCGCGGCAGTGCCGGGTGGACTTCGGCATCGCCGACGGCGCAATTTCCCTGCTCATCCGCGACAGCCAGCAGGCCAGCCCGGCCCTGGTCGGGTTGCCGGCATCGCACTCGCCACCACTTGCACCGAAGTCCTCGGAGGGGCAGGGCATCGCCGGCATGCGCCAGCGCCTGGCCGACGTCGGCGGCACGCTGGCGCTGCAGTTCGGGCCCGAGGGCAGCACGGTGCTGGCGCGCGTGCCGCTGCCGGCCGGGCCGGGCACCGGGGTCGGCGCGTGATCCGTGTCGTCGTCGCCGAAGACCAGGGCATGGTGCTGGGCGCGCTGGCGGCGCTGCTGGACCTGGAACCCGACATCCGGGTGGTCGGCCGCGCGCCCGACGGCCTGGCCGCCTGGGCGCTGATCCAGCGCGAGCGGCCCGACGTGCTGCTGTCCGACATCGAGATGCCGGGCATGACCGGGCTGGAACTCGCCGCCCGCGTGCAGGCCGAAAGGCTGCCGGTGCATGTGCTCATCGTCACCACCTTCGGCCGCCCTGGCTACCTGCGCCGGGCACTGGACGCTGGCGTGCGCGGCTACCTGCTGAAGGACCAGCCCAGCGAGGAACTGGCCGCCGCCGTGCGCCGCGTCGCCGCCGGCCTGCGCGTGGTGGCGCCGGAACTGGCCGAGGCCGCCTGGGGCGCCAGCGACCCACTGAGCGAGCGCGAACGCGCGGTGCTGCGCCTGGCCGAAGAAGGCCGCAGCAACAAGGACATCGCCGACGCGCTGGGCCTGTCGCACGGCACCGTGCGCAACTACCTGCACGAAGCCGCGCAGAAGCTGGGCGCCGAGAACCGCGTCGAAGCCACGCGCATTGCGCGTGCCAACGGCTGGCTGTAGCACGGGGCTTCAGGCCGCCTCGGTCATCTCCGTGACAGCGCGCCGTTGCTCGAACCAGCGCTCGAAGCCGGGCGCCGACATGGCCTGCCCGTACAACCAGCCCTGGGCGTTCTGGCAGCCGATGCTGCGCAACCAGTCGCGCTGTTCGACGGTTTCCACGCCCTCGGCCACGACCTGCATGTCCAGTTCCTCGGCCAGGGACACCATCGCCCGGCACAGGGACCGGCCGGTGTGGCCGACGGATGCGCCGCTGACGAAGCTGCGGTCGATCTTCAGCATGTCGATCTCATAGCGGTGCAGGTAGGCCAGCGCGCTGTAGCCGGTGCCGAAGTCGTCCAGCGCCACCTGCACGCCTGCAGCACGCAGCTCGCGCAGCTGCCGCGCCACGCCGTCGTCGTTGTCCAGCAGCAGGCCTTCGGTGATCTCGACGATCAAGGCCGCGCCAGGCACGTCCAGCGCGGCCAGCCGGTCGGACCAGCCCAGGGCGGGCGCCTGCTCGGTGCGGAACTGCAAGGGCGACTGGTTGATGCTGATGCGGAAATCCGGGTGCAGCCGCTGCCGCCAGATGCGCACCTGGCTTGCGGCGCTGCGCAGCACCCAGTCGTCGATGTCGCTCACCAGGCCGGTGGTTTCCGCGATCGGCACAAACTCCGAGGGCGACACCGCACCCAGTTCGGGGTGGTTCCAGCGCAGCAGCGCCTCGACCTTGCGCACACGGGCGCTGTCCAGTTCCACGATGGGCTGGTAGACCAGCGACATCTCGCCGCGCTCGATGGCCGTGCGCAGATCCTGGGCCAGCCGCATGCGGCGTTGGGCGTGTTCGTGCAATTCGGGCGTGAAGCGACACAGGCGGTTGCGCCCACGCGCCTTGGCCTGATACAGCGCCTGGTCGGCATGCTGCATCAGTTCCTCGGGTTCGCGGCCATCCTGCGGGTACACGGCAATGCCCACGCTGGCCGAGACATGCGACTGATGGCCCAGCACTGCAAAGCTGCGGGCCATCTCGGCGAGCACGCGCTGGCCCATGGACTCGGCCGTCTCGATGCTGTCCAGCCTGGGCAGCAGCAGCACAAACTCGTCGCCACCCACCCGGGCCACGAAGTCGCCTTCACGGACACAGGTCTGCAGGCGTCTGGCGGCCTGGGCCAGCAGTTCGTCGCCGCCGGCATGACCCCGGGTGTCGTTGACTTCCTTGAACCGGTCCAGGTCGACCACCAGCATGGCCACCTGGGTGCCGCTGGCCTGCGCGTGCTGCAGTGCCTGGCTCATCTCGATCTGCAGCGACAGACGGTTCAGCAGACCGGTGAGCAGGTCGACATGAGCCTGTCGCCAGACCGTAGCCTCGGCCTGCTTGCGGTCGGTGATGTCGGTGATGACGCCGTTGAGCACGAGCGTTCGTTCCAGCCGCTGCACTTCGGTGGCCTGGATCTGCAGCCAGCGGGTCCTGCCCTGGGGCGTGACGGCGCGCAACTGCAACTCGTGTCGGGCCGTACCAGCAAGCATTGCACGCGCCAGCCGGCGCAGTTGCCGGGCGTCGTCAGGGTGCAGGCTTTTCAGCAACAGGCCCGGGTCGGCCATCAGCGCCCCGGAGTCCAGGCCCAGAACGTCCTGCGAACCCGGGCTGACGTACAGCAGCACAGGCACCCGGCCTTGGTCAAGGCGCAGGCGGAACACCATGCCGGGGATCTGCGAAGCGACCTCGCGCAGCAGTTCTTCGCTGCTGCGGCGGCTGGCCAAGGCCCGTTCCAGCTGCCTGAGCAGGTAACCCGCCGACAAGGACAGCAACAACCCCAGCAGCAGCAGGTTGCTGCCGATCGTCAGCCAGCGCAGCAGGCTGTCGCCCGGAAGCCCGGCCGTCAACGGAATGGGCAGTTCCAACCACCAGCCCACCCCCACCAGCGTGGCCGTGGCCACAGCCAGTGCCAGCAGGCCGGCGCGGGTGCCCACGGCCAGCACCGTCATCACCGGGAAGGCCAGCAGGCACAACAGGCCCATGGCGCTGCCGCCGGACAACAGCCACAGCCCGATGCCGTACATCATCACGGTGGCTACCAGCGCGCGCACCCGGTAAGGCAGTCGCGAACGCACGCTCACGGCCCCCAGGATGGCCGTGCCGCCCCAGCAGAACAGCGCGTGGGCCCAGGACCCCCCCTGCAACGCTTCGAGCGTGACCAGCACGCAAGGCACCAGCGAGGCGGCCACAGCCACCCAGATGACCCGGTCGAGCAGGAGCTCGCGCCATGCCGCGAGATCGTCGGCAATGCTGGACGAACGATCGACGGCAGGGGTCGGCATCGCGCTGGGTTCCTCGGGCGCGCCCGACGGACATCCCGCTCGCCTGCGCCGTTGAATTGTCGGCCACGCCACGGGGGCGCAAGGCGCCCGGCCTTGCACTGTTCAGGGCTGGGGGCGTGAAGGAAATCGCGGTGATCCGGGGTCTGCTGCGCCGGGCCACTGCCCGGGTCATCGGCTCGACCGGACGCGGCCGTGGCGAAGCACCAGACCAAGGCATGGGCCACCCCGCGGCTGAGCCGAGCGTCGGGTCTTGATACGCTTGGCGCCCGAACTTCAGGAGCCGAAGATGCTTGACGGAGGATGTCATTGCGGCGCCGTGCGCTATCGGGCCAGCGCAGCCCCGAGCCGGCATGCCATCTGCCACTGCACCGACTGCAGACGCAGCGCCGGCGCGCCCGCCGTGGCCTGGGCCATCTTCAACCTGGGCGAGGTGGAACTGACCCGGGGCGCAGCGAAAGTGCGGGCTTCGTCCGAACACGGCCGCCGCCACTTCTGCGGCGACTGCGGCACCGGGCTCTTCTACACCAACGACGTGGTCTTCGAAGGCCTGATCGACGTGCAGAGCGCGACGCTGGACGAGCCCGACAGCATCATGGCGCCACAGGCGCAGGTGCAGACGGCCGAGCGCATCGGCTGGCTGCAGGCCGGCCTGGCCTCGCACGCGTTCGAGCGCTACCCCGGTTGAAACCCGTCTTGCCTGGGGCTGGCGCGAAACCTGCACGGCCCCGGCCATGAGCCTGCCCGACACCGCTGCCCAAGCCGAGCCCGGCGCCGCACCCGCGGCGCTGCCGCAGCAGCGTGTCATCAAGGTTCGCCGCGACTACAACGCCTGGGTCGCCAGCGAAACGGTCGAAGACTACGCGCTGCGATTCACGCCACGCAGCTTCCGCAAGTGGAGCGGCTGGCGCGTGTCGAACACCGCTTTCGGCGCGGCCTCGTTCCTGGTGCTGGAAGCCCTGGGTGCCACGCTGCTGCTGCAATACGGCTTCATCAACGCGTTCTGGGCCATCGTTGCCACCGGCGTGGTGATCTTCGCCGCCGGCCTGCCCATCAGCGTCTATGCCGCGCGCTATGGCCTGGACATGGACCTGCTGACCCGGGGTGCCGGCTTCGGCTACATCGGCAGCACCATCACCAGCCTCATCTACGCCAGCTTCACCTTCATCTTCTTCGCGCTCGAAGCGGCCATCATGGCCTACGCGCTGGAACTGGCCTTCGGCATCCCGCCGGCCTGGGGCTACCTGATCTGCGCGCTGGTCGTCATCCCGCTGGTCACGCACGGCGTCACCGTCATCAGCCGGCTGCAGATGTGGACGCAGCCGCTGTGGCTGGTGCTGCTGGTGCTGCCCTACATCTACGTCTTCAGCGCCCACCCCACGCTGCTGGCCGACCTGCAGGCCTATGCCGGTCTCGACGGCCAGGGTGGCGAGTTCAACCCGCTGCTGTTCGGCGCCGCGCTGACCGTGGGCATCGCGCTCATCACGCAGATGGGCGAACAGGTCGACTACCTGCGCTTCATGCCCGAGCAGACGCCCGCCAACCGCTGGCGCTGGTGGGGTTCGGTGCTGCTGGGCGGCCCGGGCTGGGTGGTGCTGGGGGTAGTGAAGATGCTGGGCGGCGCGCTGCTGGCGATGCTGGCGCTGAAGCTGGCCGTGCCACCCGACCGCGCGGTCGACCCGAACCAGATGTACCTGGCGGCCTACAACATCGTCTTCCCCCACTACGGCTGGGCGGTGGCTGCCACCTGCCTGTTCGTGGTGGTGTCGCAACTGAAGATCAACGTCACCAACGCCTATGCCGGCAGCCTGGCCTGGAGCAACTTCTTCGCGCGCCTGACCCACAGCCACCCCGGACGCGTGGTGTGGATGGTGTTCAACACCATGATCGCGCTGGTGCTGATGGAGCTGGAAGTCTTCCAGGCCATCGGCGGCGTGCTCGGCCTCTACAGCAACATCGCCATCAGCTGGCTCATCGCCGTGGTGGCCGACCTCGTCATCAACAAGCCGCTGGGCTGGAGCCCGAAGGGCATCGAGTTCAAGCGCGCGCACCTGTACGACGTCAACCCGGTGGGCGTGGGTGCGATGGGTGCGGCCAGCGTGATCTCGATCGCCGCCTATCTGGGCGCCTTCGGCCCGATGGCGCAGGCGTTTTCGGCGGCCATTGCCGCGGCCGTGGCCTTCACCGTGTCTCCGCTGATCGCCTGGGCCACGAAGGGCCGCTACTACATCGCCCGCAGTTCGGCCGACGCCGACGGCGCCTACCTGGGCGGGGCCCGCCGCATGCGCCTGTGCACCATCTGCGAACGCGACTACGAAGGCGAGGACATGGCGCAGTGCCCGGCCTACGGCGGACCCATCTGCAGCCTGTGCTGTTCGCTCGACGCGCGTTGCCACGACCTGTGCAAGCCCGAGGAAGCGCGCCTGCGCACGCAGTGGCGCGCGCTGTTGCGCCCGCTGCTGCCGCAGCGCCTGTGGCCGCAGCTGGACACCGGGCTGGGCCGCTACCTGCTGCTGATGGCCCTGGTCACGCCCGCGCTCGCGGCCCTGCTGGGCCTGACCTACCAGCTCGAGCTGAAAGGCCTGGGCGACCAGGCTGCCGCCTCGGCGCCGGCACTGAAGCAGGGCTTCATCAAGGCCTATGCGGCGCTGCTGCTGGTCAGCGGCATCATCGGCTGGTGGCTGGTGCTCACGCAGATGAGCAGGCGCGTGGCGCAGGAAGAAAGCAACCGCCAGACCGAAGCCCTGGTGCGCGAGATCGACAGCCACCGCCGCACCGACGAGGCCCTGCAGCGCGCCACGCAGACGGCCGAGGCCGCGCGCGAAAACGCCGACGCCGCGCGGGCCGCGGCCGACGCCGCACGCGCGAATGCCGACGCCGCACGCGCGGCGGCCGACACCGCCAACCAGGCCAAGACGCGCTACATCAGCACCATCAGCCACGAACTGCGCACGCCGCTGAACAGCATCCTGGGCTATGCGCAGCTGCTCGACGAAGACCCGTCGATGCCGCCGCACCGGCGCCAGGCGGTGGGCGTGATCCGCCGCGGCGGCGAACACCTGCTCAGCCTGATCGAAGGCACGCTGGACATCGCACGCATCGAAAGCGGCAAGCTCGCACTCGACCCCCAGCCCATGCGCCTGCGCGACAGCCTGCAGCAGATCGTGCGCATGTTCGAACTGCAGGCCCTGGCCAAGGGCCTGCGCTTCGAACACGACATCGAAGGCGCACCGGCCCTGGTGCGCGCCGACGAACGCCGGCTGAGCCAGATCCTCATCAACGTGCTGGGCAACGCCGTGAAGTTCACGGCCCAGGGGCGGGTGGCCTTCCGCGCCAGCCAGGTGCGCGGCATGGCCATCTTCGAGATCGAGGACACCGGCCCGGGCATCGACCCGGCCGAGATCGACCGCATCTTCGAACCTTTCTCGCGCGGCGCCCATGCCAGCGGCAGCGCGGGAGGCCACGCCGGCACCGGCCTGGGCCTGACCATCGCCAAGATGCTGACCGACCTGATGGGCGGCGAGATGACCGTGAGCTCGCGCGTGGCCACGGCCGACAGCGCCGGCGGCACGCTGTTCCGCGTGCGCCTGTTCCTGCCCGAACTGCAGGGCATGCGCGCGCCACGGGTCCAGCCCGCACGCGGCGGCTACACCGGGCCACGCCGGCGCTTGCTGGTGGTGGACAACGAAGAGGTCGACCGTACCCTGCTGGCACGCCGGCTCGAAGCCCTGGGCTTCGAGGTGCTGCAGGCCGCCAGCGGCCATGCCGCCCTGGGCCTGCTGCACGAACTGCAACAGACGCAGCACCCCGAGGCCGCGGTCCACGCCATCCTGATGGACCTGGCCATGCCCGGCATCGACGGCTGGGAGACCATCCGCACGCTGCGCCGCCAGGGCCTGAGCCAGGCGCCGGTGGCGGTGGTCTCGGCCAACGCCTTCGACAAGGGACTGGACAACGACGCCGGCATCACCGCGGCCGACTTCATCACCAAGCCCGTGCGCTTCGACGAACTGCTGGACTGGCTGGGCAGCCACCTGGGCCTGCAGTGGCAGGCGGCACCGAACGGGCCGGCCACAGCGGGGCCGGCTGCCCTGCCGCACGCGGCCGCGCCCGAGCCTGCCAGCGAGAGCAAGGGCAGCGCACAAGACGCCGCGCTGCCCCCACGCGACAAGTTGTTGGCGCTGCAGGACGTGGTCAGCCTGGGCTACCCTCGGGGCGTGCAACGCCTGCTGGACGACATCGCCACCCACCACCCCGAATGCGCCGCCTTCATGGCGCCGCTGCGCGCCCTGGCCCAGGGCTTCGAATTCGACCGCATGGCGCCGCTGGTGCGCCAGGCGCTGGAGCGCAGCCGTGTCGACTGAATCCGGCAGCCCCCTGGCGCGGCCGGCCCTGCACGCCATGCAGGCCCCGCTGGGCCTGGTGCTGATCGTCGACGACGTGCCCGACAACCTGGCCGTGCTGCACGACGCGCTGGACGAAGCCGGCTACACCGTGCTGGTGGCCACCGACGGCGCCACCGCACTGCAGCGCGCGCTGCAGGCCGAACCCGACATCGTGCTGCTGGACGCGGTGATGCCCGGCCTCGACGGCTTCGAAGTGGCGCGGCGGCTGAAGGCCGGGCCCGAGACGGCGCACATCCCCATCATCTTCATGACCGGCCTGACCGACACCGAACACGTGCTCGCCGCCTTCGAAGCCGGCGGCGTGGACTACGTCACCAAGCCCATCCGCGCCGCCGAAGTCATCGCGCGCATGGGCGTGCACATGCGCGGCGCCCGGCAGGCGCGGCAGGCGCGCAATGCGCTGGACGCCTATGGCCACGCCACCATCGCCGTGCGCCTGGTGGGCTTGGAAAGCGCGGGGCTGCTGAACGACGGCGCCCGCCTGGTGTGGCAAACCCCCTTGGCGCGGCGCTGGCTGCCGGCCTACTTCGACATCGCCCCGCCCGACGCCGCCGCCGACCGCGTGCCCGCGCCACTGCTGGCCTGGCTGCAGGGCGCCGTGGCCCAGCCCGAACACAAGCCGCTGAGCGTGGCGCGCGGCGCACGCCAACTGGTGTGCACGCTGCAGGGCCGCACCAGCGACGAAGACTGGCTGGTGGTGCTGCGCGAGGTGAGCGACGCCGCCACCGTGGAAGCCACCATGCTGGCCTTGCGCCTGACGCTGCGCGAAAGCGAGGTGCTGTACTGGGTGGTGAAGGGCAAGACCAACCGAGACATCGGCGACATCCTGGGCACGAGCCCGGCCACGGTGAAGAAGCACCTGGAACGCATCTTCGAGAAGCTGGGCGTGGAGACGCGCACCGCCGCCGCCGCGGTGGCGGTGCAGAAGGTGCGGGAGCTGAAGGCGGGTTGAGCACGGGATGCAGGCGACAGCGCAGCGGGTCGGCCACTCGACAACCCGCAGCGGTCAGCCCAGGATGCCGATGGTGCGCATTACAATCTTTCCCTTAGTAAGGAGCAGCGCCATGACGGAATCCACCATCACTACGAAGGGGCAGACCACCGTGCCCGCCGACATCCGGGCTCTCGTCGATGCCAAGCCGGGCACGCGCCTGGTCTGGTCGGTCATGCCGGACGGCACCATCATCGTCCGGGTCAAGTCCAAGTCCATCCTCGACATGGCCGGCATGCTCAAGGCACCGAAGGGCAAGAGCGTCAGTGTCGAAGACATGAACCCCTGGCGCTGATTTCGGCACACACATGGCGGCGCTCGACACCAACGTCCTGGTGCGCTACATCGTCCAGGACGACGCCGCGCAACTCGCTGCGGCGAAGCGGCTGATCAGCCGCTGCGTCAGCCAGGGCCTGACGCTGTTTGTTCCAGTGACCGTCGTGCTGGAACTCGAGTGGGTTCTGAGGTCCGGCTTCGGGTTCGCGAAGAGCGAGGTGCTGCTGACACTGTCCAGCCTGCTTTCTGCAGCCGAGCTGAGCTTCGAATCCGAGCGAGCACTCGAGGTGGCGCTGCAGTTGTTCCGCAAGAACTCGGCAGACTTCGCTGACTGCCTTCACGTCGCGTTGGTCACCCAGGCCAACGAACAGCCGCTGTGGACCTTCGACAAGAGCGCCGCCAAGCTCAGTGGGGCTCAACTGCTGGCCAAGGCATAGACACCCCGTCCAAAGCGAACAAGGGCACCTGCATGGATTGAAGGTCGGCCATCTGGCCGCGAGACGACCAGCCGTTCATGGCCGGCGCGAGAACTCCAGCCGTCGCAGTGCGTGGCCGACGGCGTCGCTGGGTCGCCGCACTGCCCGGTCGACGATGTCGAAGCACTTACCTGGGGGGTGCAGCCCCCCGGAGCCCCCCAGATCGGGGGCGGGGGAAGGTAGATCGGGGCGCGCTCACGTGGGAACGCTCCAAGCGTCTGCCATCCAAGCTTTCGAGGGAGTCTTGCAATGCGTTTGAATCACCAGGCCGCAGCAGCGGCAACGACGGCCGCGCTGATGGGCGCACTGATGGGCGTGTCAGGCACGGCCCAAGCAGCGTTTCAGGGGCGGGACGCCACGGGCGCGCCCAGTGCCACCTGCACGGCGACAGGCCCGGGCAAGTGCACGTACTTCTACGACACCACGCTGGACATCACGATTCTGAACAACTGGAACCTGGGCACCGGCACCTGGAGCGCGGCCGCAGCGTCAGGCTCGGCACAGGCTTTGGCAGCATCGGCTGGCTTAGCGGCATCGGGCCTGACGGGCTGGGTGCTGCCCACTGGCGACGGCGGGGCGGCGGCAGGAGCCCTGAACCAGTACAAGTCGATCTGGAACAGTGTGGGCAGCAGCTTTGCCGGGCTGTCGGGTCAGTTTGACGGTGTGCAGTCCGTCAGCTATTGGTCCGGTACGGTGTTCGCGCCGGATCCCAGTGGCGCGTGGTTCTTCGTCGCCAACGATGGCTTCCAGGACTTCGGCGTCCAGGGCTCCGCGTTTCTTGCCGTAGCTGTGCTCCCCGGTGATGTGGCCGCTGCAATCCCGGAGCCCCAGACCTATGCCCTGATGCTGATGGGCCTGGGCGCCCTGCTGCTGGCCCGCCGCAAGCGGGCACGCTGAGGCCTCGGCGCTTCGGGCGCCCCAGCCCCCTGTCGGGGGCAGGGGCGCGGAGCCTGGACACTGTCGGTCCTCGCGAGCTGGTGCACGCGCAAGTGCGCTCCGGCAGGAGCGTAGCGAAGCTGTGGTTTGAACCACAGCTCCGGGTTGCCGTCAGCTTCGGTTTCGATGCCGGCACGCTGCGCGAAGGGGTGGAAGTCGCGCACAGCCATCGGGCGCTGATTGGAAAGCCGAGCCCGCGCGGCATCCATGGGGTCGCGTTCGACCCCCGCTCCTGTGCCGCCTGGCCCGGCCTGCAGATCTGGGCTGATGTTCGTCCTCGACACCCACGTCATCTCTGCACTGCGCAAGGCCAAGGCGGGCAAGGCTGACCGAAACGTGGCGGCATGGGCCTTGGGGGTTCCAGCCGATTCGCTCCTTCCTTGTTTCGGCCATCATGATTTTCGAACTGGAAACCGGCGTTCTGCTGGTGCAGGGCCGCGACCCCCAGCAGGGGGCCTTGCTCAGGGCATGGTTGCACCAGCATGTGTTGCCAGCGTTCTCAGGCCGCGTTCTACCGGTGGATACTGCCGTGGCACAGCGCTGCACAGCGCTGCGCTGCGCTGCATGTTCCTGACCCCAGATAAGATCGTGATGCCCTGATCGCTGCCACCGCGATGGTGCACAACATGACCGTCGTCACCCGCAAGGTCGCTGACTTCGCGCGATTGGGGCACCCCTCCTGAACCCCTGGAACGCGGCAACTCAGCCCAGCGGACGCAAAAACCGTTGATGGCTGAAGTGGGCGAACCCCAAGAGGCCGGTTAGCCTTGCAGGGATGCCAACCGACACCACCCCCATCGACACCGACTACCTCGTCATCGGCGCCGGCACGTCAGGCCTGGCCTTCGCCGACACCCTGCTCGGCCAGAGCGGCGCGCACATCACCCTGGTCGACCGGCGCGGCAAGCCCGGCGGGCACTGGAACCACGCCTACCCCTTCGTCACCCTGCACCAACCTTCGGCCTTCTACGGCGTCAACTCCCAGGCCCTGGGCAGCGGCCGCAAGGACAGCGCCGGCCTCAACGCGGGCCTGTACGAGCTGGCCACCGGCGCCGAAATCTGCGCCTACTTCGACAGCGTGCTGCAGCACACCCTGCTGCCCAGCGGGCGCGTGGCCTGGCACCCGATGAGCCAGGTGCTCGAGGACGGCCCCGAAGGCCCGCGCATCGAGAACCTGCTGACGGGCGTCGTGCAGCGCGTGAACGTGCGCCGCAAGATCGTCGACGCGCGCTATCTCGGACCGGACATCCCGGCCACGCACACGCCGCGCTTCCAGGTCGAGCCCGGGGCGCGGCTGGTGGCGCCCAACGCCCTGCCCGGCCTGGCCGAGGGCGGGGCCGGGGCGCCACTGCCGCGCCACTATGTCGTCATCGGTGCCGGCAAGACGGCCATGGACACCGCGCTGTGGCTGCTGGGCACGGGCGTGCCGGCATCGGCCATCACCTGGGTCAAGCCGCGCGAGGCCTGGCTGGTCAATCGCATCACCACGCAGCCGGCGCCGGAGTTCTTCTTCGAGGCCATCGGCAGCCAGGCCGAGCAGATGGCCGCCTTCGGCGCGGCCACCTCGGTGGAAGACCTGTACCTGCGGCTGGAAGCCTGCGGCGCGCTGCTGCGCGTGGATACCGGCCGCATGCCGACGATGTTCCATCTGGCCACCGTCAGCACGGCCGAAGTGGCGGCGCTGCGCACCTTGCAGAACATCGTGCGCCTGGGGCATGTGCAGCGCGTGGCGCCCGGCCGCCTGGTGCTGGACGGCGGCGAGGCGGCGTTGCCGGCCGACGCGCTCTTCATCGACTGCACGGCCTCGGCCGTGGCGCCGCGGCCGGTGCTGCCGATCTTCCACGACGGGCCGCCCGGCAGCCCGGGCCGCATCGTGCTGCAGATCGTGCGGCTGCCGCAGCCAGCCTTCAGCGCGGCGGCCATCGCGTACGTGGAAGCGCACGACGAGGCCTACCCCGACACGGCGGCGAAGAACGCCGTCTGCGCCACGGTGCCCTTCCCGCACACCCTGGCCGACTACCCGCGCGCGGTGGCCGTGGGCATGCAGAACCAGTTCCGCTGGGGGCAGGACAAGGCCCTGCGCCACTGGATGCGCGAAAGCCGCCTCGACGGCTTCGGCCGCCTGATGAGCCAGGTGGCCCCCGACGACACCGCCAAGCTGGCCGTGCTGGCGCGCTACAAGGAAAGCGCCATCGCGGCGATGGCCAACCTGCCGCGGCTGATGGCTGCGGCGGCCGGCTGAAGGCCCAGCCAGGCACCAGACATCAGCTTCAGGCCGCTGGCCGGGCCAGCAGGCCCAGCGCTTCGTGCACGCGTTCGCCCAGCGGCTGGCCCGGCCGTGCCGGCAAACCGGCCTGCGCCAGGTGCTGGGCCATCAGGCTGGCATCGCCCAGCCGCAGCGCCTGGGCCAGGGCGGCGGCACAGGCCGCGCGCGCCGCAGCCACGTCGCCCAGGGCCGCCTGGGCCTGGGCAAGGGCCAGGCCGGCCCAGCACTCGGCGTAGCCGTCGCCTGAACTGCGCGTCAGGGCCAGCGCGGCATGCACCACCGCCAGTGCTTCGGCAGCCTGGCCTGCCGCCGTCAGGGCCAGGGAGAGTGCCACCTGCGCATGCGGTTCGTAATGACGAAAGCCGATTTCCCGGCACAGCGCCAGCGCCCGGGTGGCCAGGGCGCAGGCGCGTGGGGCGTCCAGCGCGCGGGCGTCCAAGGCCAGGTTGATGAGGTTCTGCGCGGCCTGCATTTCGTTGCCCACCGCGTCGTTCAGGGCCAGCGCCTCGGCGAAGGCGGCGCGTGCACCGGCACTGTCGCCCTGGCTTTGAAGCACCAGGCCCAGGCCGTCCAGCAGGATGGCGCGCTGCGCCAGCGCGCCCGGCGCCAGGCGCGCCAGGCCTTCGCGGCACCAGGCCTGGGCTTCTGCCAGTGCGCCGCGCCGCCAGGCGATCAGCGCGCGCACGCGGGCTGCTGCCACCAGGCCGGCTTCGTCGCCCGCGGCCTGCAGCTGGGCATGGGCCGGCGCGGCCACGGCTTCGGCCTCGGCCGGGGCGGCCCAGTGCAGCAGGCGGGCGCGCAGCAGCGTCACCAGCGGGTCGCTGCAGGGCTGCAGCACGGCCGCGCCCTGCAGGCAGCGGGCCTGGAATTCGTGGTGCAGGGTCAGCGCCTCGGCCAGGGTGCGCTGGGCGGGCACGTCCTGCAGCGCCAGCGCTTCGCCGAAGGCGGCGGCCAGGTTGTCGGCCTCGTCGGCCAGGTAGCGCAGCGCAGCGCGGCTGGGGCGGGTTTCATCGGCGCCCAGGCGCCGCAGCTGGCTGGCGAAGTGCTGGCACAGCGCGCGGCGGGCGGCTTCGTGCTCGGCCTGCAGGCCGGGGTCGTTGGCCAGCCTGGCCGGGCTGGCTTCGCGCAGGAAATCGCGCAGGAAGGGGTGCCAGTGCAGGCGCTGGCCGCCAGCCGAGGGCCGCAGCGCATGGTGGTCGCACAGCGCGGCCAGATCGGCATCGCTGGCCGCGGCCACGGCGCGGGCGGTGAAGGGGCTGAAGTCCGCGCGCAGCACCGCCAGCCGGGCCGCGACGCGGCGCAGGCCCGCCGGCAGCTGCAGCCAATGCGCTTCGAAGCTGGCACGCAGGCTGCGCTGGCGCGGCGGCAGGTCGGGCGCGTGCGCGGCCAGCTGGGCCAGGTCGCCCTGCAGCGTCTGCAGCAGGTCGGCCGGTGCCAGGCTGCGACAGGTGCGCGCTGCCAGCTCGATGGCCAGGGGCTGGCCCTGCAGCAGCCGGCACAGGCGGTCGGCATCGGCCAGGACGGCGGGCGCCAGGCCCGGGCAACGCTGGTGGAAAAGCTGCAGGGCTTCGCTTTCGGCCGCTGCGGCAGGCACGGCCGGGAGGTCCACGGCCAGGCCGTCCAGCCGCAGCTCGCCGCCCAGCGCGGGCGGCAGGCGCACGCGGCTCGTCACCAGCACGTGCAGGCCCGGCACGCCACACAGGCGTGCCAGCAGCGGCAGGTCGCCCAGGCGGTGCTCGAAGCTGTCCAGCACCAACAGCGTGGGCTCGTCTTGCAGCGCGGCCAGCAGGTGGCTTTGCTGCTGTTCGCCTTCGGCCAGGGCCAGGCCCAGGGCCTGGGCGATGGCGGGTGTGAGCGCGTCCTGGGCGGCTGCCGTGCTGTCTTCGGTGCTGGCGGGCAGCCTGTCGATGTCCACGAAGGCCAGCCGCCGGTCTGCCACCGCGGGGGCCGCGCCTTCAGCCGGGCCCAGGCTGGCTGCCAGGGCCGTGGCCAGGCGCGTCTTGCCGCAGCCGGGTGGGCCCACCAGGGCCAGCAGGCCGGCCGGGCCTTGCGCCCAATCCCGCAGTTGCTGCAGTTCAGTCTGCCGGCCCACCAGCGGTGTCAGGTATTCGGGCCAGGCGCTGGCCACGCGGGGCCGGGCCAGGGTGGGGGCCCCCGGGGCCGGCGCAGGCTGGGCCCAGAAGGCTGCGGGCGTGTGCAGGCCCAGCTCGTCCCACATCTGCTGGCGCCACAGCGCGTGCACGCGCCGCGCCTGTTGCTGCTGGCCGTCGCGTTCCAGCGCCAGCGCGTGTGCGCGGGCCGCGCCTTCGTCCAGCGGGTCTTCGGCCAGCAGCCGGGCCGTCCAGGGCAGCAGCTGGTGGGCCGGCAGCCCGGCGGCGGCCTGCTGCAGCACCAGGGCGCGCCAGTGGGCGGCCCAGCGCGCGCGCTCCGCGTCCAGCCAGGCCTGGAAACCCGGGCTGCCGCCGTCCAGCCCCTGCAGCAGCAGGCCGCTGATGCAAGCAATGGCCTGCACGGGCTGGCCGGCGTCGCAGGCCGCCTGAGCGCGTTGCAGATCGCTGGCGCCGGGCCACTGCAGCAGCGGGCCGGCGGCGGCCCAGTCCACCCCCTGGCCCTGCAGCCATTCGCGCAGCCTGAACAAGGCCTTGCGCAGGTTGCGGCGTGCGGCTTCACCGCTGGCTTCGGGCCAGAACAGCGCCGCCACGGCTTCGCGCGGCCAGGGCCTGTGCGAAGCCGCCAGCAGCCCCAGCAGGCGCATGGGCAGCTCCGGCCGCAGGGGCTGCGCTTCGGCCCCGCGCAGCAGGGCCGGTGGCCCGAACAGGCGCAGTTCGGCAGGGTCAGATGCGGGGTGCGGCATGGCCCGGCATCTTGCCAAGCCTGGCGTCGCCGTGGCAGGCCCGGGCACCCGTGCCCTTGCACCCCGGCGCTGCGCTTTCCCCCATCGGGTTGAAGGCACAGGCTGCCAGCACGCAGGAGGAGGCCCGGGCGGGCACTGGCGGAACGGCCAGGGAACGCCTGTTGCCAACACTGGTGCCGTGCCCCGAACGGTCGGGGCCCGCTTCAGGAGGAAACCCGCCATGAACCCATGCTTGCAGACCCATGAACCCAGCCCATCAGCAACGGCCACTGCCTGGCCCCACCGGCCTGCTCGGCAGGCCGCACCCCTAGGACCCGCGCGGTGGGCACTGGCCCGCTGGCCCGCGTGGCGGGCGATCGTGGTGCCCATGGCGCTGGCGAGTGGGGCCGTGGCCACACAGGCGCAGGGGCTGCCGGCCGCACCGGCCAGCCTCGTCCAGCTTCAGCTCACCAGCTGCGGCACCACCCTGCTGCGCGGGCAGGGCGCGCTCAGCGAAAGCTGCAACTTCAACTTGGCGCCAGGCCTTCAAGGCAACAGCGCAGCCAGCGGGTCGAACCTGGGCGGCATCCTGCGCGCCAGCACCACATCCAGCGTGGCGCAGGTCAACCTGATCGCAGCCACCACCAGCAGCTGGGACGACCGCTGGACCTTCCTGGGCGGAACGGTGCCGGCCAGCGCGGTGTTCAGCTTCCAGCTGGCGGGCACGCTGAACGCCGCCGCATCGGGGCGATCCACCGCGGCCATCAACGAAGTGGGCTACCGCGCCTTCCTCCGGCCCTTCGGTTCCTGGGGTACATCGGCCAGCTTCGCTAGCGGCACCCTGAGCTCGCGGCAAGTGCTGGAGTCGATCGGGCCCGCCGTCAGCGAATTCCGGCCTGTGCTGGACGGCCTGACGCTGCCGGTGGCGCTGAGCGGTATCGCCATTGGCGACAGCCTGGACTTGAGCAGCACCTTGACGCTGCAGAGCCAGGCCAGCGCCGCCCGGGACGGCTTGGCGAACGCCAGCGGCAACTTCAGCAACAGCGCCGGCCTGGTGGACCTGCGCTTCTTCGACGCGCTGGGCGCCGACATCACGCCGCAGGTGCACTATTCCTGGCAGTGGGGCACGCAGTTCCTGGCGCCGGTGCCCGAAGCCGGCACGCTGTGGCTGGCGCTGGGCGGGCTGGCCGGGCTGCTGGCCTGGCGGCGCAAGGCCTAGACCTGCGCGACGCGCTTCGGCGCCTGGATTCAGCGCCGTGAAGAGGGCAGCGGCTGCATCAGCGGCAACACCCGGCTGGGCGGCGCCACGGCCGGGTCGAAGGGGTGTTCGATCAGGCCGCCCGTGGCCTTGACGATCTTCCACACGTACATGCGCGTCTCCGCGAATGGCGGCACGCCCAGGTAGCGCTCGACATTGCCTTCGCCGGCGTTATAGGCCGCCGCCACCAGCCGGATGTCGCCTTCGAAGGTGGCCATCAGCCAGCGCAGGTAGGCCATGCCGCCGCGGATGTTCTGCACCGGGTCGAAGACGTTGCGCACGCCGAAGCGCTGCGCCGTGCCGGGAATCAGCTGCATCAGGCCCTGGGCGTTCTTGGGGCTGACGGCCAGCGGGTCGAAGTTGCTTTCGGTGGCGATGAAGGCCAGCACCAGGTGCGGGTCGAGCTGGTATTCCGGCGCCACCAGTTCGACGAAGCGCACGATGGAGGCAGGCGCGTTCTTCGGCGGCGCCGGGGGCTGCAGGCGGCTGGCGGACAGTGTCTGCACGCGCCCGGCCGGCGCGGCCGCCGGCGGCGGTGGCACGGGCGCTGGGGCCGCCAGCAGCAGGTCGTCCTCGGGCGGGCGCAGGCAGGCCGGCGGCGCGCCGCGCGGCGCGCCCATGCGCGCCAGGATGTTCTTCGCCTGGGTGATGCCCTGCTCGGCCGCGGCGGCGAACAGGTGCGCTGCCTGGGCCTCGTCGCGTTCGATGCCGCGCGAATTGGTCAGCATCCAGGCCAGGTTGTATTGCGCCTCGGGGTCGCCATGGCGGGCAGCGCGGCAGTACAGCTCGGCGGCACGCACCGGGTCACGCGCCTGGCCGCCGTCGCCATATTCCAGCGCCTTGGCTTCCAGGCGCCAACGCTCCACCTGGGCCGGCACCACCGGGCCGGTCTCGGCCGGCGGGGCGGCCGGGCGCGGCAGGCCGTCCACCGTCAGCACCGGGTCGGCCGACAGGACCGGGCCCGTCGGTTGCGGCGCCTGCAAGCTCGGTGGCGTTCCTGCCGCCGGCTGGCCCCAGGCCGGCAGCGCCAGCCACAGCAGCTGGGCGGCCAGCAGCAGGCCAGCGACCCGGGCCGGGGCAGGGGCCGGCTTCGGGCCGGGTCGGGTCAGACCCTGGTGCCGGGCGGGGTGGGTGGCGCGGGCGGTGTTCGACATGGGGATCAGGCGCTGGTGGTCAGGAGCTGCCGCGCCTGGAGCGCCACCCAGGCCTGGACGATCTCGAAATGATGCGGCACCAGGTTCATGAAGTCGTGGCGCGGGGCTTCGTCGCGGATGCGTTCGGCCTGGGTGCGCAGTTCGGCCATCGCAGCTTCGAGCACGGCGTCGGCGCGCGGGTCGCGGGCCGCCTGCAGCACACGCCAGCAGGTCAGCGGCAGCAGCAGCGGCTCTTCGGTGCCGTCGAAGCTGCCGCCCGCGGCCTGGTGGGCCAGCAGCGCTTCGGCATGCAGCAGCGCCGTGCCCAGGTCGCCGGCGGCCAGCGCCACCCGGGCCAGGCCCGACACCGGGTCCAGCACCTGCTGGGCGCGCAGGTTCAGGGCCTGCAGCCGGTCGCGGCTGGCGCTGTAGGCCTGGCGTGCGGCGTCCAGCCGGCCCAGGGCCAGTTCGGCATGGCCGGCCACCAGCAGCGCGAAGGCTTCCAGGTCGCGCTGGCCGCTGGCCACGGCGCTGTCGAAGGCGGCCCGCGCGAAACCCAGCGCGGCCGCGTCGTCGGCCTGCAGATGGGCCACCGATGCGGTGTTCAGCAGCAGGGCCGCTTCGTCGTGGCGGCGGCCCACGTCGCGTGCCACCTGCAGGCCCAGCTCCAGGCAGCGCCGGGCCCGGGTGTAGTCGCCCAGGCGCGGGTAGACCGAACCCAGGTTCGACAGCCGCAAGGCCTCGTCACCGCGGTTGCCCAATTCGCGCACGATGGCCAGCCCGGCCTCGAAATGGGCCACGGCCACGGCCAGGTCGCCCTGCTCCATGGCGATCAGGCCCAGCGCGTTGACCAGATGGCTTTCACTGCGGCGGTCGGCCAGCGTGTGGGCCAGCTGCAGGCCGGCCTCGGCGACCTCGCGGGCGCTGGCATAGCGACCCTGGCCGATGAGCGAAGCCGCCAGCCCGTGGTACGGCGCCACCGACAGCGTGCGGCGCGCCGGTCCCACCGGCAGGCTGTTGACCAGGGCCAGCCCCAGCCGGTCGGCGGCTTCGGCGGCCACGTAGTCGCCGGTGCTGCGCAGTGCCGCGCCCCTGCGCAGCGCCACGCCGGCGCGCCAGGCGTCGTTGCTGCAGGCCTCGGCCAGTTCGGACAGGGCCTGCAGGTCGTCGGCATGGGCATTGCGTTCGCCATGGGCCAGCAGCACGGGTTCGCGCAGGCTCAGCAGCTTCCAGCGGGTTTCGGTGTCTCCGCCTGCGGCCAGGTGCAAGGCCCGCGCCACATAGCCCAGCAAGGCGTCGTCGGCGCTGCGCGCAGCGGCGGCTTCGGCAGCACGCAGGAAGTGGGCACAGGCCTGGGCGTTGTCGCCGGCGCGTTCGAAGTGTTCTGCCGCCGGGCCCAGGGTCTCGGTGGTGCGGTCGCCGCCCAGCTGCAGGAACCACTGCGCCAGCCGCGCATGCAGTTCACGCCGGCTGCGCTTCAGGACGCTGTCGTAGGTCACCTGCTGCAAGGCCAGGTGCTTGAAGGTGAATTCCTTCTGGCCTTCGTAGGTGGCGTGCTGGCGCGGCACCACCAGGCCGCGGCGCACCAGCGCCGGCAGGACCGCCGGCGCAGCCGGGTCCAGCGCAGCCAGGGCGTCGTCCCAGAACACATAGCCCACCACCGCCGCCTGCTGCAGCGCCAGCTTCTCGGCCGCGGGCAGGCTGTCCAGCCGCGCCTGCAGCACGCCGGTCAGCGTGGCCGGCACCTGGGCTTCCATCAGCTTGTCGGCACGCACCTGCCAGCGCTGGTTGCCGGGGTCCTGCCCGGTGACGATGGCGCCGCTGTCGATGAGCATGCGCACCAGCTCTTCCATGTGGAAGGGGTTGCCTTCGGCACCGGAGATCACCAGTTCGCGCAGCGCTGCTGGAATCGTTTCCAGACGCTGCAGCAGCACCCCGGCGAGTTCACGCGCGCCGCGCTTGTCCAGCGGCTGCAGGTCGATGCGGGCATGGGCGGCGGCCAGCAGTTCCCAGTCGCTGCGGCGCTCGAAGAGGGTCTGCCGCGCCATGCCCACGACAAGCATGGGTTCTTCGGCCTGCACCTGCGCCAGGTAGCTCAGGAAATCGAGCGAGCCGTCGTCGGCCCAGTGCAGGTCGTCCAGCAGCAGCAGCGGCGGCGCGTCGAAGTGGCGGCCGGTCTGGCGCAGCACTTGGGCCGCGGCGTGGAAGCCGCGGTTGCGCAGCTGGCGCGCGTCGTCGCCGACGCCGCGCACGTGGGGGCTGTCGGCGAAGTCCAGCCCCAGCAGGTGGCCCAGCAGGTGGGCCTGGGCCAGACCCTGTTCGGTGTCGCCGTCGAACAGGGCCACCACATGCTCGCAGAGCTTGCGCCGGGCGGTTTCGGCGGTGTCGTCTTCGGCAATCTCCATCCGCCAGGCAAACAGGTTGCGCAGCAGCCCGAAGGTCTGCTTGCGCATCAGCGGCTCGGCGCGACCGCGGAACCAGCTGAAGCGATGGGGCTGCGACTCGGCCCAGTTCTCGAACTCGTAGACCAGCCGGCTCTTGCCCAGGCCGGCTTCGCCGACGACGTTGACGACATGCAGCCGCGGCTGCGAGAACAGCCGGTGGAAGGCGTCCTGCAGCTGCTCGAGTTCGGCCTCGCGCGCGACCATGCGCGACTCGACGCCTTCGATGCCCCGCGTCACCACGCGAAAGGCCCGCGGCTTGGCGCTGTGCACCAGGTAGGTCAGCTGCGGTTCTTCGCTGCCCTTCACGCGCAGCGGCGCATCGGCCGTGACGTTGAATACGCCGCGCACGTGGCGGTAGGTGTCGTGGTGGATGCGCAGTCCGCCCGGCGGGGCCAGCTGTTCCATGCGCGCTGCCAGGTTGACGACGCTGCCGCGGATGGTGCCTTCGGCGTCCACGCCGCCGCCCAGCAGCACCGGGCCGGTGTGTGCGCCCACGCGCACGTTGAAGCCCTGCATGGCTTCGGCACCGTATTGCTGCTGCAGCCGGGCAGCGCGCAGGCGCGCTTCGTCGATGATGGCCAGCCCGGCGCGCACGGCGCATTCGGCGTCGTCCTCGCGCGCTTCCTCGCTGCCGAAGGCCGCCAGCAGGCCGTCGCCAGCGTACTGCAGCACGCGGCCGTGCTGCTGCTGAACCAGTTCGGTGAAGCGCGCCAGTGCGCCGTCGAACACGGCATGCAGGTCTTCGGGGTCCAGGCGCTGCGACAGCGCCGTCGAGCCCACCACGTCGACGAACAGCACCGTGACCTGCTTGAGCATCTGCGCCGGCTGGGCCGGGTGTTCCTGGCGCAGCGCTTCCAGACGCGCGAGCAAGGGCGCGGTGGCCATCTCGACCACGGCGTCGCCCAGCAAGGCACGCTGCGCCTGCAATGCGGCGATGCCTTCTTCCAGGCGTTGCTCTTCAGTCATGCGGTGTCGGGGATGGGCTCGGGAACGGTGACGCGTCTGGGCAGCAAGGGCAGAACCCGGGCACCCCCCTGTTCACGGGGGTTCGGTCCGGGCGAGCGCCCGAGGCGGATGGTAGGGGCTCGCCCAGCCTTAGAGTCCGCTTTTGCAGCCACCCGCGTCCTCGATGCACAGGATAGCCGTGAACCCCGGCTGCACCAGGGAGCACACCATGAACCTCAAGCATGCACTGGCCATGGCCGTGATCAGCCTGTCGGCAGCCACCGCCGCGCAAGCGCAGGTGACTGTTTTCAACAGCGCCTTCCTGCAGCCCCTGCCGCCCGGGATCGGCAACGAAGGCGAAGTCTCGATGTTCGGCTTCGGCCGCAATACCTCGCTGCTCGGTGCGCAGGCCGACAGACTGCAAGCCCCGCAGGGTTCGACGACCCTGCTGCCCTACTTCGACACCTGGAACATCGGCACCTCGAGCGTTGCCCCCGGCATCTACAACTTCAGCTCGCTGCGCGTGGAAGCCGAGGGCACGGCCCTGTTCACCGGCGTCACCTTCAATTCCTTCGACGCCCAGGGCGTGCGCAACACCATCCTGTTCAACCTGAATGCAGCCGGCACCGTCGCCGTGGGTTCGGGCAGCTTCACCGTGCTGGCCAGCTGCCCGGTCGCGAACTGCGTCTGGATCGACGTCATCGGCCAGCGTCCGGCTGGCACCCCCTGGGGCTATGGCGGCACGATCTCGGCGCTGCCGGTGCCTGAACCCGGCCAATGGGCCTTGCTGGCGCTGGGCCTGGCGGCCATGGCAGGCGTCGTGCGGCGGCGGCGCAGCGCACAAGCCTAGTAAGGCTTCTCGGGGGGCCGACCCCCGGCTTGCCGGAGTCCAGGCGCCACCCAACGATGGCTTGGCCAGTGGCAGCAGGTCAAACCGGGCCAGGCCGGATCAATCCGCGTCGGGTCCGGCAGCGCCGGACAGCGCAGGCGTGTTGCTGTCGTCCTTCAGCGCCACGCCAGTGAGCCTGCGCCGCAGGGCTTCACGCACCAGCCAGGCCAGGCGCCCGGCCGCGGCAGCCGGGCCCAGCCCGGCGGGCCGGATGTTGCTGACGCAGTTGCGCTCGGCGTCGCTGCGCCCCACGGCAGGCGCGAAGGTGAGATAGGCGCCCAGGCTGTCCGGGGAACTCAGGCCCGGGCGTTCGCCCAGCAGCACCAGCACGGCTCGGGCATGGACCAGCGCGCCCACTTCATCGGCCAGGGCCACGCGCGCCTGGGTGGCCACGAACACGGGCGACAGCGTCAGGGCACCGCCCAGCGCACTCCGCAGTTCGCGCAGCACTGCCGCACCATGGGATTGCGCGGCTTGCGCCGAGAGGCCGTCGGCCAGCACCAGGGCCAGGTCGGGCGGTGCCGGCCTGGCGTCTGCTGCGGCCGCTGTGGGCGCAGCAACCCAGGCCAGCAAGGCCTTGGCGCTGGCAGTGTCGAGCCGCCGGCCCAGGTCGGGGCGGCGCAGATAGGTGGCGCGGTCGGCGGCGCGGCTGGCCAGCGCCAGCGTGGCCCAGCCTTCGGCCTGCAGCGCAGCACACAGCGCCGCGCTGTCCAGCGGGGTGTGCACGGCGTCGCGGGCCTGGGCATGGGCTGCGGCAAAGGCCAGCACTTCGGCGGTGGGCAGGCTGTGGCCGCTGCGCCCCAGGCCGATGCGCGCCGGTGTGTGCGCGCGCAGCGTGGCCCAGGGGTCGGGCGGGGGCGCGGTGGGCAGGCTCATCCGGGCAGGCGGGCCTGAAGGCTGTGCTGCAGCGCGCCGCTGCTGCCGGCCGGGCGCAGCCGGCCCTGCGTGTCGGTGATGCCCATGCGCTGCAGCCAGGCTTCGAATTCCGGCGCACGCTTCAGGCCCAGCAGCTGGCGGGCGAACAGCGCGTCGTGGAAGCTGGTGCTTTGGTAGTTCAGCATCACGTCGTCGGCACCGGGCACGCCCATCACGAAATTCAGGCCGCTGGCGGCCAGCAGCACCAGCAGGTTGTCCATGTCGTCCTGGTCGGCCTCGGCATGGTTGGTGTAGCAGACGTCGCATCCCATCGGCAGGCCCAGCAGCTTGCCGCAGAAGTGGTCTTCCAGGCCGGCACGGATGATCTGCTTGCCGTCGAACAGGTATTCCGGGCCGATGAAACCCACCACGGTGTTCACCAGCAGGGGCTGGTAGCGCCGCGCCACCGCGTAGGCCCGTGCTTCCAAGGTCTGCTGGTCCACGCCGTGGTGGGCGCCGGCGCTGAGTGCACTGCCCTGGCCGGTTTCGAAGTACATGCAGTGCGGGCCGAGCGGGCCGCGTGCCAGCGAACGGGCGGCGGCATGGGCTTCGTCCAGCAGCGCCAGGCTGACGCCGAAGCTGCGGTTCGTGCCTTCGGTGCCGGCCACCGACTGGAACACCAGGTCGACCGGCGCGCCCAGTTCGATGGCCTGCAGCGTGTTCGTCACGTGCGTCAGCACGCAGGTCTGGGTGGGCACGCCATGCTGCTGCACGATGTCGTCCAGCAGCCGCAGCAGCGCCACCAGGGCCGGCACGCTGTCGGCCGCCGGGTTGATGCCGATGACGGCGTCGCCGGCGCCGTACATCAGCCCGTCCAGGATGCTGGCGACGATGCCCGCCAGGCTGTCGGTGGGGTGGTTGGGCTGCAGCCGCACGGCCAGGTGCCCGGGCAGGCCCAGGGTGTTGCGAAAGCGCGTGACGACGCTGACCTTCTTCGCCACGGCCATCAGGTCCTGGTTGCGCATCAGCTTGCTGACCGCGGCCACCATCTCGGGTGTCAGGCCCGGGGCCAGGGCGGCCAGGGTGGCGGTGTCGGCGGCGTCGGACAGCAGCCAGTCGCGGAAGGCGCCCACGGTGAGATGCGCCACGGGCGCGAATGCGGCTTCGTCGTGGCTGTCGTGGATGAGGCGGGTGACTTCGTCGGACTCGTAGGGCACCAGCGCCTGCTGCAGGAAACGCTGCAAGGGCACGTCGGCCAGCGCCAGGCAGGCGGCGATGCGTTCGGCGGCGCTGTCTGCCGCCACCCCGGCCAGCTGGTCGCCGCTGCGCAGCGGCGAAGCCTTGGCGAGCAGGGTGCGCAGGTCTTCGAACACGAAACTCTGCAGGCCGATGCGGGCGTGATGAGACATGGCGCAAGTGTGGGGCACAAGGGCGATGTGCCGGCGCGGCGATGGCGCAGCACAATGCAACGCTTTGAAGTTTCACGCGAATCCGCCGGAGCGTCACCCATGCCCCTGAAACCCCTCTTGCTGCTGGCCTTCATCGGCGCGGCCGCCCTGCCCGCAGCGGCCCAGAGCACGCAGCCGCTGAGCTACCCCGCCACGCGCACCGTCGACCATGTCGACACCTACCACGGCACCCGCGTGCCCGACCCCTTCCGCTGGCTGGAAGACGACAACGCCGCCGACACCCAGGCCTGGGTGCAGGCCCAGAACGCGGTCACCGAAAAGGCCTTCGCCGCCATGCCGCAGCGCCAGCCGGTGCGGCAGCTGTACACGCAGCTGTTCAACTTCGAACGTTTCGGCGTGCCTTTCAAGGAAGGCGGCCGCTATTTCTGGACGCGCAACGACGGCCTGCAGCAGCAGGCCGTGCTGTTCACCGCAACGTCACTGACGGCCCAGCCCACGGTGGCGCTGGACCCGAACCTGCTGTCCAGGGACGGCACCGTGGCCCTGACCGGCACCGTGCCCAGCCGCGACGGCAAGCTGCTGGCCTATGGCACCGCCAGCGCCGGTTCAGACTGGCAGACCTGGCGCGTGCGCGACCTGGCCAGCGGCATCGACCTTCCCGACACCATCGAATGGGTGAAGTTCAGCAGCGCCACCTGGACCCCCGACGGCCGCGGCTTCTTCTATTCCCGCTACGACGCCCCGGCCCCGGGTGCCAAGCTGAGCGGCGCGAATGTCTTCCAGAAGCTGTACTACCACCGCCTGGGCACGCCGCAAAGCGCCGACGTGCTGGTGGCCGACAACCCGGCCGACAAGGAATGGGGCTTCGGCACCCGCGTCAGCGACGACGGCAGCATGGTGTTCGTCAACGTCTGGAAGGGTTCGGGGCGGCGCAACGGCCTGATGCTGCTGCCGCTGAAGGACGGCGCCTTCGTGCCCGCCCGGCCCCAGCCGCTGACACTGGACTTCGACGCGCAGTACATCCCGCTGGCACTGGAAGGCCAGCGCCTGGTGCTGCGCACCGACAACGGCGCGCCGAACGGCCGCCTGGTCAGCGTCGACCTGGCCCGCCACCTGAACCTGCCCGCCGGCAGCCCGGCCGTGGCCCCGCAATGGCAGACCGTGGTGGCCGAGACCAGTGACGCCATGGTGGGCGCCACCGCCGTGGGTGGCCGCTACTTCGTGCGTTACCTGCGCGATGCTTCCACCCTGGTGCGCGTGCATGCCGCCGACGGCAAACCGGTTCGCGACGTGGCCCTGCCCGGCGTGGGCACCGCCAGCGGCTTCGGCGGCCGCTGGGGCGACGACGAGACCTTCTTCAGCTACACCAGCCTGATCACCCCGGCCGACATCTACCGCCTGAACGTGGCCACCGGCGAAGTGAGCCTGTTCCGCCGGCCGGCCACCGCCTTCGACCCCACGCAGTACGAAACCCGCCGCGCCTTCGTCACCAGCAAGGACGGCACCCGTTTTCCGGTGTTCATCGGCCACCGCAAGGGCCTGAAGCTGGACGGCGGCAACCCCACGCTGCTGTACGGCTACGGTGGCTTCAACGTGCCCAACACGCCGGCCTACAACATCACCGCCGCCACCTGGATGGCGATGGGTGGTGTCTACGTCAGCGCTTCCATCCGCGGCGGCGGCGAATACGGCCGAGCCTGGCACGAGGCCGGCACCAAGCTGAAGAAGCAGAACGTGTTCGACGACTTCATCGCCGCCGCCGAATGGCTCATCAGCGAGAAGATCACCAGCCCGTCGAAGCTGGCCATCAACGGCGGCAGCAACGGCGGCCTGCTGGTGGGCGCGGTGGTGAACCAGCGGCCCGAACTCTTCGGCGCCGCGGTGCCGGCGGTGGGCGTGATGGACATGCTGCGCTTTCACAAGTTCACCATCGGCTGGGCCTGGGTCAGCGACTACGGCAGCAGCGACGACCCCGAGCAGTTCAAGGCCCTGAAGGCCTATTCACCGCTGCACAATATTGCCGCCGGCAAGACCTACCCGCCGGTGCTGGTGATGACCGCCGACCACGACGACCGCGTCGTGCCCGCGCACAGCTTCAAGTACGCCGCGGCACTGCAGGCGGCCGACACCGGGCCGGCGCAGAAGATCATCCGCATCGAAACCAAGGCCGGCCACGGCGCGGGCAAACCCACCAGCAAGATCATCGAGGAACGCGGGGACATGCTGACGTTCATCGCCTACCACCTGGGGCTGGCGGTGAAGGCGCCGGCGCCCTGACCTGAGGGCTCGACCCCGGTGCGGTTGACGCACCCGCGCCCGTTTGTCAACTGAGGAACGATCCCAGGGTTCCTGGGCAGTCATCACCCCCACCCTGGGAACGATCCGAGGCTGTGTGCCCGCGCCAGGACCTCTACTGTTCGACGTTAGAACAGGGAGCATTCCATGGCCATGCACATTGCCGAGCGCCCGGGCGGCGCCGGACCCATCCACCTGGACGGCGGCGAGCCGCTGCTGCCCTTCGAACACCAGCCCGAACCCGGCCCGGCGCCCGAGCCCATGGGGCCCATCGGAGCAACTGCCACCGCTGGTGCTGCACCCCGATATCGGCCACACCGGGCCATTGTGGGGCGAACCGTTGGGCGACAACCCGCTGCTGAACCTGCCGGCGCCTGCGGTCAGCGCGCCGGAGCCGGCGCCCTCGTCGACACCCGACCAAACCCTGGCTTTGACCGCGGCGACGAATGACGCCACTTCCGCCACCGCCGTGCCGACCACCGCGGCCACCACCACCCCGCCCGTTGCTGCGTTGCCCGTGGACGCCACTTGGCTGGCCCAGCGCGAAGCCGCCCTGCTGGCCCTGCGTGCCGACTACAGCGCCGCGCACCAGCAGGCCCTGGCGCTGGACCGCGACCTGGCACAGTCGCCCAACGCACCGGGCTTCAACGAAACCGCCTTTGCCGAACGGTTCCTGGCCGAGGCCGTGGCCAAGGGCAACGCCGCCTGGAAGACCCTGGCCGACCTGTACGGCACCGACCCGGCCACCCTGGTCAGCCGCCAC